>Ga0255768_10000157_pt1 | contig 70021 bp, 59 predicted proteins | sample 071ome_33_FD_179983 | JGI IMG/M metagenome (GOLD analysis project Ga0255768, IMG submission 179983) | Coastal salt marsh microbial communities from the Groves Creek Marsh, Skidaway Island, Georgia - 071412AT metaG (version 2) | ecosystem: Environmental > Aquatic > Marine > Intertidal zone >... | reverse complement strand
AGGCTTGGGCAGAATCGAAAAGGTTCAGTCGGAAAAATCGATCAAGCGCTTGTTGGCATGGGAATCATCGGAACATTCGGTCTTATTTTCATTTCAGCAGATATTGCGTTCGGTGGCGTTGGGCCCTGGGATGAAGAAGCCAGTTTTGCCATTGTTCCGCTGGTGTTTGCGTTGATTTGTGGTTTCTTGACTTCTTTTCAACGTCATTCTCTGAAAAGTGGGACTGCCCCACGCGGGAAAGAACGAATTCGACTTCACGGTATTTTCATGGGTGCGGGAACCATCTCAACCGTCACGGCATTTTCTCTGACTGCAGTAGGTGGTGGGATTGTGATGTGGCTTCTACCGACGTTCATTGGAACTCCGCTCATTCTCTACAATTTAGGAGGCCTTCAAAGTGGGCGTGTGCAAATTCCAAGAGATTCAGAATCTGGTGAAACCCTTCACGATACCCTTTGATGACACGCCTGTCGCGTCAGTACCCTGAGTATCGCGGTTTTTACAGATAAATCGCTCTGAAATACATCATCAAATGATTCATGAATCTGTTTTGAATTTGTAAGGTGCCGGAGGTAGGATTCGAACCTACGAAGCATTTCGCAGCGCATCTTGAGTGCGCCCCCTTTGACCACTCGGGTACTCCGGCTCAAACCACCCGCAGAGTTCATTGAACATCATTCTTCCTCATCAAAAAATCTCTTAGAATTGTTCTTTGAACTAACGTAAAGTAAGAAAATTGCTGCGATGAAAAATGTTGAAAACGCAAGACCAAGAAGTACCGATTGGCTACTTGATGCGTCATCGGCATCATCTTCGACATTTGCTAATGGTATGGGAATTGGAGTATTGTTGTCAATTTGGATTTCCAGTCCCAAATCTCCCAACTTGTAAGCTTCGACTTCAAATCCAGAATTAAATGAATAATCGACCGGCATTGATTTGTTTATTTCTTCCAGAACGATTCCATCTTCATCGAGAAGTCTAATTGTAGATTCTCCGGAAAGTAAACCAGTATTGGTCACAGTGTAGTTGATGGTGATAATTTCTCCTAAAGACGGCCGGTACGGATTTGAGATGATATCGAAAAGGAGGGGTTCGTAAGCTATCCACTGTATGATAGCCTCCATCGGTGATGATGGGTCTGTTCCTATTCCGTCCATATAGTGCCCAGATGCGTCTTTTCCTTCAAACCAAATTATTAGATAATCTCCTTTTAGTAACTCAAAATTTGGACGCATATCGACTGTATTGAAGTATATATTATTGCGAATACTCCTGAAGCTTACTGGAATCTCCGCCGTCTCAGGAGTCTGTTCAATTATTCTGCCGTTCCTAACAAATCTCCATTTCATGATTATTGGTTCATCCCCTAATCCTTGGTCATCTGTTAATCTTAGTTCAACCTCGACATTCTCTAAAGAATCTGAATCTAAAGTTACCAAATATCCCTCTGATACTACGAATGATGGAGGATTTAGATCGATTACTAAATCAGAACTATCACCTATCTTATCGTGGTCGTAAACATCGTCAATTGTGGCTACAAATTTAATTTGAGTTCCATAGAAACTTGAATTGAATACTATTCGTAAAACCGCTTTTCCTTTGCTGTCGAGGTCTCCTTCTTTTACTGAATAATTTACGTCCCCAATTAATTCAAGTGTATATTGAGTTTGAAACGGAAGATTTGTTGCGGGGTACTCATATCCCAAATGATAGGCTTGAAGCGTTATATCTACGGTGTCATCATCGTGAATGTACATAACGTCATTCGCTCCTGTTCCAAATGGTGATTTCTTGTCTTCGATATTGTTTATCCTCAACTCAATACCGCTATGTATTTTCCACGTGTAGATGTTAATTGAAGTGAAACCAACTCCTAGTGGTGCGTTTTCATCTATTACTTTCAAGCTCGGTGTGTGATTTCCGTACCCGATATTTTGTGCTACATCCCATCTCAATTCGAATTCAACTTCAATATCCCAAGTATTAACCAGCCAGCGCTTTTCAGAGTTGAAAACTGGAGGCTTCAAGAAACAATTGATGTCGCTTGTAACCTCATTATTCCAAGGACTCCAATCGCTTTCACAGCCACCATATTGTTTTGATAGGTCTAGCCTAATCTTGTCAACAGAATCGAGGCCGTTGTTGTCTGAAATTGAAAAATTGAACTTGTGAGTCCTTCCGGGGAACAGATAATCATCTGTAGAATCTAGGCCAAGGGAGGAGCCATCGATGAATGTTGCATATCGAGGTTCAAGTAACACTCTTGCAAGAGGTTTTGTTTCATTTCCACCACCAATCAATGGATTTCCAGATAAATCAAATCCGCTGATGTAAATATCAACCCATCCTTCATCCTCAGTTGGTAAAGGAATAGACATCTCGTCGATTAGCGGAAGATCAATAACCGCAAAATAGTCACCAATCGGGGTTAAAAATTCCACTTCTTCCCAGTTTCTACCACTTTTGTTAAGATGGACACTCATCTTCGAAGGTAGTCCCCCATCATCAAATACCTCCAATCTTAATGGAATATCTTGACCAGGATGCCAAACGTACCCATCTGCAGGTTGAATCCCGCCCGGAGCAATGATTAGCAAATCACCAATCGTTGATTTTATCGAATCTGAAATATAGGTTATTTTTTCATAAATTGCCGTCACATCATTTGCATTACTTGCATCCTGTGGCCCAATTTGCGTAATTTCAGGTATAATCTCCAAAGTCTCATTGCTTAGATTTTGAAGAGTAGGATTAGTAAATGAAATATTGAACTCTCCTTGACTATTCAATTCCGCTTGTCGGCTGAGTATAATTTGATTTTCATGATAGAGATTTATTTCTAAGGCTAAATCGCTGGAGTTAGGATGTATACCTTCAAGGCCGGAATATCTTACCTCACCCGATACCGAAATATCATCACCACCCATCACGTTGAACGGCCATAATTGGTGGGTAAAATCATGGAGAGGGGTATTATTTCTCCACGCTCTTAGTTTCACCACCTCAAGGTCATTTGTTGATGCCGCACTTGCCGCTGTTCCTGATGTTGCGAGTACGGGGCCCAGACTAAATCCATTAACGTCGGTACTTTCTATAAACCAATATAACCTCTGACTGTCATCAAGATACCAAGTGGATTCAAGGGCCCAGGTTACATTCTTTCCATCCCATGATGAATTTAGTGAATCAAGCTTGAAAATACCTGCACCGTAATTCTGAATGAAACGGCCGTCGCTGTCAAGTTGGTCGAGAGTAATGTGAGAAATTACGTTATTAAGATCGTTTGAACGGGATATTTTCAAGTCTATTTTTCCAAGTTCAGGAGTTCCAGATAATATTTCGTGAGATGAGACCGCATTCTGGATAACACCGGGGCGATACGTAATTGACGGAGTCGAAATCCAAGTATCAAAAATCGACTTTTCGTGAAAAATATTCCCATCAAAGGAGACTGCAGACCTGTCGGTCGCGATATTTAGCCACAGGCTTGAGGTAGTATCGAGATTATCAGTAAACAAATCCTTGAGTGATGAATTGATGAAAATGGTATGATTGAAGCCAGAGACATAATTCAATGATAACAATTCAAAAGATGTTGACTCATTCGCTTCGAAAGTAAACTCATACTCGATCATTGGATGGTCAAAACCTGAGTGGTTTTGCCAAACGTGGTTTTCAGATATTGAAGGTTGTAGTGATTGATTCGAGATATAAGTCAAGTCGCCATTGTAACAGAACATCTCGTCCGCACAATTCCATTCGGCTGAACCTATGTTTCTTGACGGTAGCACTATCGAAAAAGAAAGATTTTTAGAAAATGTAACTTCAAAACCACGATTCTCTACTATGTTTATTTCTTGTCCATCGACTTGCAAATATGAAATTTGATTTGTATAGTGGAAAGGCCCATTCCATGCCCAATCTGTTACGTTATCTGGTCCCAAATCAATCGATACGTTTAGAGGATGATTCAATCCTAAGGGTTCGACTTTTATCCAATCAAAATTTTTGGCTGGATTGAAAGTTATTCCATATTTTGTCGCTACTTGAGGGCCATATTGGCTGGTTAGAATTTCCCCGCACGATTTTATTCCAATGTCAATGGGGTTACTATTCTCTAGAGGAGGACTGATGCCCAAAGAAGGTAACCGGTTTGCAATTGTAGTCATGAAAAGGCTGGCGTTACCCTCGCATTCGATACTTACTGAGTCATACGGCATCCAATATTTGTTTTCAAATTCAATACTGTGAGGTGTGGTATTTTGACCCGCAAGTGAAGAGTTGAAAACCCATTGAGGAATGTTGTTGTAAGCGATTCTAAGAATATCCTTTGTCACATATTCTGTCATTCCGTGATGCAATACCCTTATTCTTGGAGTGACGGTTTCATTATTTGTTTCATAATTGATTCTAAACTTTAATTGCGGATATTTCCATGCGGAAATATCTAGATTAAATGGTAAGATCCTTTCCTCAAACCCAGGTAAAACGGTACCATTCGGGTCTAAGACATCAACTGTCACGTTAGTTCCATTAGGAGACCAATACAGAGAAGTCAACCTTGCCCAGCCATATTCATTCGCTGAAATATTCGGACTAATCCATGAGCCTTGTAGCTGGAAATTATCAATTTCGATACCGGCATCGTCGATATACCAACCATCTTCTTCTACATATGTATCTGAGAAGAAAGAGAATCTTATTCTCACATCGTTGCCTGCAAGGTAGGATAAATCTCCGCTAATCCTGTCAAATGTCTGTTTATCATTTTGACTTCCACATCCGCCTACGACATTTGAACCATCAAAAATCCCTAGGCTATGGAGAGGTGAATTAGCGTTTAATTGGGAGACTGTATCATAGAACCCAGAAATGTTGCCTCCAAAATGTTGCCATGTAATACCATCATCAACTGAAGTAAATATGGCGCCTCCTTCCCAAGAAGCTTCGGTACAAATCCAGTGACTGAAGGTCAGCCTAGCGGTGGCGCCTAAAGGAATATTATAGATTGGAGAGACCAAATGAGAATACATTTCGTTGTCATATTCGTCATCTAGATTGATTGCCATTCCGTTTAGGCCACTCGGCCAATCAGTGTCATGTGGTCCAAATCCATTAGAGTTTGAAATTTGTCCTCTCTCCCATGGAGTCGTTCCTCTAATGTGGTCTACCCTCCATCCTCTTGGCATAAGCTGAATCTCTTCAAACGAGTCTTGTTCATACCACACGCTGTTGAAACCATCCCAGGAAATATGTTGCCACTGATTTGATTTGTTTGAGGTATTCACTAACCAACTATTTGTCGAGGTAGTAAAATTATCCAATAAGGTAGTTTGCATATTTCCAGTACCTATTGCAGATATCACTCTCAGGTCATCGATCATGATACCCTCCCAACCCTCGATTGCACTTCCACCATTATTGACTACGCTGTCGGTTTTTACCCTAAATTTCAGTAGTGCGTTTGAGATGTTTTGATGACCAACCAACCAAGGATGTACTGAATGCATTATCTCTCTCCAACCATAACTTTGGTCATAAAATATCGAATTAGCGGTATAGATGCCTGTGCCGGGAACACCCGGTGCTGCGCTCAAGGTAGTCCAAGTTGAATTATTATCAACTGAAATTAGGACTTCTAAATTATCAGAATAATCACCTTCGATGTCCCAATTCGACCAGTAAACGAGTTCCATAGGGCCCGTTAGATTAGACAAATCAACAGGAATAATGAGTGACCCTTCTGCGCTTGCAGCATATGCACCAGTTGGGTTTCCGTGAAACCAAGATTTCATCGGTTCTCCTTGATTAGAAATCTTGAAATTATCCAAAAATAAACCAACAGAGTTTGTTGAATTGTTTGAAGTTTCAATAATAAATCTAAAACCGATGTGAGAGGCACCGGAAACGAGATTATCAAGTGAATAATTTTCAGCAACCCAACCGCTTGAACCTCCCGTGAAATTGTCTAGAGTATTCCAAGAAACGCCATCATTGATTGAATACTGCACGTACCCTCTATCGTAAGTATCTAAAGAATTCCATCTTGAAAAAGATAGGTTGAATATATTCACCACTGCAGGTATCGGCCAAAATTTTGACCGCATGATACCTGTGGAGTCATTGGTTAGTGACCCATTGGTTCCTGCTACATAATCACCAGATACTGCCGTGTTTGGGCCATAATTTACCAACGAGAGATTTACAGGCATCCAAACCTCATCTCCTGAGATTGTCCAGTTAGCCATTTGTGGCGTTGAGGATTCGAAATCAGTCATTTGACCATTACTCGAGATAGGGGCTAAGGTTAGATCTCCGTTAGATGTTAGATAAGAGGTTCCATTTGTTTGTCCTACGGAAAACCCACCCGGTGAATCATTTGCCCAATACGTTCCGTTGCTCTCAGATTCCGTCCAAACGGGTTTTATCTCAAATTCTGAACCTGTTATCGTTGTATTAGTTGGCAGTTTGAAACCTTCATATGACGTATTGGAAGAAGTGTTTGAATATTCATTTGGAGAAATATTTGGCCCTTGCCATTGAGAAATGTCAGCAGATGCCCAAGGCGTCAGGAGCATTATCAAAATCATGACAATGGCTGACCTCATACTTCGACCTCGCTACTACTCATCTTCAACAGGTTTCAAACTTCGTTTTTGATGTGTATAAATTTGATTGAAGGGTTGATAGGCGACCTGTTCCACCCCTAACATATGCCCGAGCGAGTAACTCTCAATATCGCTCAGGCTCGTGAAGTAGAAGAACAATTATTTTCAACACTTAGGCAACAAGCCACAAGAAGCGTTCCCGTACCTCTTCCTCGCAGGGATTTTTGGGAAAAAGTTGGACAGCTATTAGACACGATTGAATTGGAAATTCATGAATTATACAAAACAATAGGTCCTTCCTTGAAATTACAAACCCTTCAGAGAAGGCAAGCAAATATCCGAAGAACCGCTTCAGACCTTGCAAGAAAAAGAGTTGTTGCACTGATGCAACACTCAGCTACTATGTCACTGAGAGGCGAAGGTGGAGCAAAAGGCCAAGACTTGCCAAATTTGGATTGGACAAGACACGACCCTGCAGAAAGAGAATTTTACACAAACGCTACCGAGCAATTGAATAAATTCAAGATGAACGTTAATTGGAATTCTATGCAAATGGGACTTGCGTCAGAGGAAATGAAATCTATGACATTAGCCTCTGGCACAACACAACTAGATTCATTTGTAGCCGATTCAGGAGGTCTTACAGGAGAAGGCCCTCCTGTTATTGCCCTTGAGGACAAGAGTGAACCTTTACCAGACATGGAGTATGATGAAGAGGATTCTCTTGCTGACGCTGAGGCATATCCTGAATTGGAAGGACTCCATCCTATTGAAGAGGAAAAGAAAACCATCTCGCATGTTTCGACTGCGACAAAACATGCCGCCGCTGATGAATTAGTTCCGTCAAAGAAAAAACCGGAAATGGATTTCGATGCTTGGGCTGAAGCTGAAACAAACGACTCTGTAGCAACGGAAATAGAAGATGTCGAACAGGATTTGGTTAGAATAAGAGTCATCGAATCCCTTGAGGAACCCATAATCACGGCTGACGGAGAAATATCTCTGGGCATAGGCGACATATTATTTTTGGAAAATGCTACTGCAAATTATTTGATTGATTCAGGTGTTGCTGAAGCTGCAAATCTGTAAATCATTAATTTTGTATCTAATATTGATGAAATTTATAATTACGTGATGAGGGATGGTATAGACATGAGATTCGTAATAATAGCCACAGCCATGATACTACTAGTATCGATACCTATGGATGCAAGTTACTCCTCGATAAACTTGGATACCGAAGATAATGAATTGTTAACCCATGCGAGTGGGTCAACAGTTGCAAATGTAATTGTGACGGGAGATAATGTTGAACACACGGGTACAAAGAACGTTGCTGGGCATGATTGGGATGTTTTTCGTGTAATAATTAATGAGGAGACGACTTACTCTACAGTCTACTTCGATGCGTCACAATCATTTGGAAATAGCACAATTCAACAAAATGGAATTGACTTGTACAATTGGACCGTTTATTTCGACCAGCCGTTTGGTGATAGTGAATTGATAATCCACGAATATTCTGAAGACCACACATCGCAAGGCCAATGGAGTTATGATTTCATTAATATCACAGTCGACCAAGAAATGGTCTATGATAATCAAATTCGTTTAGAATTGAGGGTTACTGATGAAGAGGGTAATATCAGTGAAAAATACAGGATTTTCTTCTCTGTCGTGCATGAAAGCTATCTCGATTCGGAATTAATCTTTCAATACGATTCATACCAAAATATGACTGGTATTACGGGTGATGAGATCTATATCAATGGCTCAATCCTTCAAGGGTCTGAAAATCAAAGCGACGCATTTGTAGAAGTAGCCTTCAATTTGGAAGACCTAAATGCAAGCGCAATTGAAAAGTATTCCCTTCATCTTGAGAACAAATGGGCAAAAACATCGGGATTAAATGATTCTGATTCCTTTTCATTGATGCTATCGTTGGATGGGATGTACAGTAATGAAACAAAAACCCAGATGATTTACATCAAATCCTATGAAGGAAATGATATGACATGGTCGACGGTACACTGGATCGAAATTTCTCTAATAGCGTGTAAAGGTTTGACTGCGCCAACTGGAGCGATGGAAGATGGGGGCGAATTTATCTTCGATGAATCGATTGGAATCTGTCTGTGGGATGGAGCATGGACATACGACCCGCTAACTGGAAATTGGACGGAGCCGGAAGCAAATACTGAATTAGTTTCAGTGCAGGTAATCTTCCCTGTTGATGGAATTCTCACAATGTCCGATTCCATCACTCTTCATGGAATGGTCATATCACCGACCACTGCTAGTGAGAACATACACGTAGAAGCGACATTGACTTCAGAGAATTTGAATGCCACAGCCGTCGAAAAATATGATCTATCCTTAACTCAGAAGTGGGCTAAAGCGTCCGATTTGAATAATACTGACCAGTTCAACATAACGCTATCACTCGAAGGTGAATACTCAAATCTAACCTTGACACAAACTATTTTCTTTAAGGCATACGAAGTCGATTCTAATTACCAAGAAATCAACATCGGATATGGTCAAGTGAATATCACGCTAATTGCTTGTCAGGGAGTTGTTGCTCCATCTGGAGCAATAGACGCAGGAGGAGAGTTTGTCTATGATTCTGGGATAGGGCATTGTATTTGGGATGGGGTTTGGACTTACGACCATTTAACCAACCAATGGGATTTGCCCATTAGTGACGAGTGTGATGTATGGGAATATTGGAATCCAGATTTAGTTAATCCGGCTCTACCAGGAAATGGTTGTCCTATGTATGTTAACGACGGAACCGAGGATGATTCTGAAGGAAGTGGTTCTATCCCTTCAGTTTCGTTTATACTGACTTCTATGACAATATTTTTGGCTGCCATAATTGCTAGAAGAGATTGATTGCAACCTATTCCCATGGCGTCCAATCTTGTCCTGTTTTAGTTCTGTAAAACCAATTTCCGCTTAATTCAGGATATTCAAGGTATTGATAACCATCTGATTCACTTGTATGTCGAAGTTCTCTACTAGGAATTCTTGGGTCTTCTGTTGTTAGTTGATTTACAGATAGATTTTGATCTGACATCATGGCTATATCTTGTTCCAAAATTTCCGACCTTAGGTCTGCGTCGAGTGAACCTGCGAGACCGAAGAATGAATCATTGATTGCAATCGAAGCTATTTGCTGATCGCTCATGGATTCTAAATCATCGAGCAAGGACAGTATTTTGTCTTTGGTATTCTTCTTAATTTCGTTATTCATGTAGCGACCACTTAGGTCGGTTCTCAACAAATTAAATTCTTCTAACAACATTGATTTGTCGTGATTATATGCTTTTACAACCGATTGCAGATATTCTAGCTCTTTGATTTCTTCATTACTTAACTTGTTTGAGCGACGTAAAACCTGAACCCATCTAAATGCATCTGGTAACAAACCTGCAACTAGATTGGTTTGTAATAAGGTCAAGATTGCCAGTATAATAGCACCAAATCCAACGGTTTGGGTTACTGCATCTCTATCTCCCGCTAATAATGAATCGATATAACTGCTAGAACTTGAATCAGATTCGGTTTCATTTTCGATTCCAGTTTCCGTATTATTGTCACTAGGAATTGTACCGTTCATTTGGTCATATTGGTCAGGTATACCGTCACCATCAAAATCTAGGCATCCAAAAAAGCCATCTGTTGAAGAGTTTCCAAACTCAGAAGGACAATGGTCTGCGAATGCAGCGTTAGGAATAAATTGACCTGGCCAGATAAACAGTCTTGTGGAGTTCCACGAGGAGTTACCCCAATTATCTCCGAAACCATCACCGTCTGAATCATACCACTGCGTTGATTCATTCACAAAAGCATCCGGATTGTTTCCCGACTGGTTATCTCCATAACCATCGCCGTCAGAATCTAACCATTGTGTAGAATCAGATGGGAATGCATCGTCTAAATCTAGAATGGTATCGTTGTCCGAATCGATGAAATTGTCAACTAATGGATACTGGTCTCCATTATCACCTATACCATCTCCGTCTGTGTCTACGGTTTCATTTGCATCATTTGGGAACGCATCAGAGTTGTCCCCAACACCATCTCCGTCAGAATCAATAGTCTCGTTTGCATCATGTGGGAATGCGTCCGCATTGTCTCCAACACCATCCATGTCTGAATCTAGCCACTCCATGGAATTGAGAGGAAATGCATCTGAATTATCTCCTACACCATCGCTATCTGCATCATTTTGTTCGTTTGAATCAAAGGGGAAGGCGTCGAAAAGATTTGCATAACCATCACCATCAGAGTCTAAACATCCTAAACCCGGATGTGTAGAGTTGCCGTGTTCGTTTGGGCATGCATCAGAATCATTTCCAAACGGATTGTCACCAAATCCATCTCCATCAGAATCATTCCATTGACTTGAATCATTTGGGAAAAAGTCCGGATTGTTTCCACTAATGTTATCGCCATATCCATCAAAATCTGAATCCAAACATTGTGTAGTATCATATGGGAATTTGTCTCCATTTGTTCCAGATTGATTATCTCCACATCCATCGTTATCAAAATCGCTAGATTGTGTGTGATCGTTAGGGAAGACATCTCCTGAATTACTATAACCGTCTCCATCATTATCTGGGCATCCGATAAGGTCGACTGTTGAATCTCCTGCGTCGTTAGGACAGTCATCTGAGGTGTTTGGAACTCCATCTCCGTCTGAATCATATGTCTCATATTCGAAGCTAATTGGGAGATCGATTTTTGAGCCATTCTCTAGCCAAATTGCCAAATTTACGACCTCACCATTGATATTTCCCGGAGGAGAAGTGAAAGTTATTGTCTCATCATCTAGTACCGTGCCAGTAACATTTCCGTAACCGGCAAACTCGATTTGTACTTCGCCTAATGGTTCATTTGAGTTTGCGATTTGTTGTATTACCTTCAAATTAGAATTTGTGTCATCATAATAAGAGATGTATATGTTGTCATTTGAGTCTATGGTTATAGACGGATGCATCCCTCCAGATTCATCTAAAACCGAAATATTCCAAGACGTGCCATCATTGACTGCGTACTTCAATTTTTGATTTCCATTATCATAGTAGGCAACATGCAGGTTATCTTGAGAATCAATCTCGATTGAGGGATACTTACCCACATCTCCTGTACTGTCGATAACATTGTTTTGCCATAAATTAGTTTGAGTATTATAATCTGCATATCTTAAGTCGCCATTATCATCATCATAGTATACGATGTGTTTAGCATCATTTGAATCAATTGCAATGGATGTGCCATTGTCAATTTCTCCTGAACTTCCGGTATCTATAGTTGGTGTAACCCACGAACTACCGCTCTTGTAACCTAATTCAAGACGGTCGTATGTTTCATCGCAATGAGAGATAAATGGTTTATCGTTTGAGTCAAGCGCAATAGAAGTCCATTCGCCCGTCACATACCCCCACTCAACTATTTCATCCGCCCAATTTCCACTACCAACTTGAGAAGTAGCGTACTTAAGGTCGAAACTTCGCCCCCAATAAGACACATGAATTAGATCATTTGAGTCGATTACTAGTGAAGAGTACATTCCCGCTTGACCAGTACCGCCATTGTCTATTGTGCTTCGACTCCAAGATCCTTGGACATTGGTAGCATATTTTAGGTCCCAAGAATTTAGGTTACCGTAAGAGATGTGGACCTTGTCATTGGAATCTACGTCAATTGATGTGTATCTTCCAATGTATCCCCCGCCATTGTCTACAGGATAATTAGTCCAAGACCCGCCTGCATTAGATGCATACTTCAAATGGCCATTTGTAACATCTCGGTATGCAATGTGGAGTTCACCATTTGAATCGGCTACGATTGAGGAGAACTTACCTACATCCGCTGACGAATCAATAGTGAAATTTTCCCAAAGGTGGCCTGGGAAAAAGGATGAGAAATCAGAACCTGTTAAAGTGATATTTGCTCCACCAAGATGGGAACCACTTGTAGGCGAAATAGTCCAAGTTAATGGGTTACCTTCCATTTTCAAGTCTTCGTCGAAAATTTGGCTATCAGCGTTATTACTTAGGACACAAAATGTAGTACTCAGAAGTATAATCATACCCAATACTACTACTTGCCTCCCCATATGGCACGGTAATTACACCCAAATTTAATTATTCGGATATTAATTAGAATCTTCTTGACTTACCATGATGACCTTAGGTCACTGAAAGGTTCGTTGAATCACAAAACCTGTTACTTACCGATGAAGTATAGGTATATTCGATCAGTTAACAGTTCGCATTGAGAGTTCAATACTTACTGTATCTGGAATTGGGATTCTTGCTACCTGCCTTAGGGCGCTTTCGTCCTTTCCACTTGTAATGTCCATTTCCAATAGACGCTTGTGGATTCTCATTTCCCAGTGGTCGTAAGTTTCACTACCTTCGCCGTCTGGTGCCTTTCTTACAGGCACTACTAGTCTGCGAGTTGGAAGTGGAATAGGCCCTCTAAGGCTGATTCCTCCAGTATCACAGATTGTCTTAATCTGATTAGCTACCTGGTCGATATCCTTGTGGTTCTCGCCAGTAAGTTTGATGATGGTCACTGCTGCCATGACTTGCACCTCTATTCCGTTCGGATCGTAGTCCTGTTGGAGACCAAACTCACTTCTTCTCGATCTTCATACAAACGCCAGCTGCGACAGTCTTACCCATGTCACGGATAGCGAATCTTGAAAGTTCGGGGAATTCACTCATTTGCTCGATAGCCATTGGCTTGGTTGGCTGGAAACGGATTAGACATGCGTCACCAGTCTTCAAGAAGCTTGGGTTTGCTTCTTTACCAGACTTGTTGGTCTTCTCAAGTAGTTCTTGGAATCTTACAGCTACCTGTGCTGTGTGTGCGTGGAATACTGGTGTGTATCCGACTGAAACAGCCTTAGGGATGTCCATAAGTTGAATCTGTCCTACGAATGTTTCATCGTGGCGGACGAATGTTGGTGCGCTGTCTGCATATCCAGCAACGTCACCACGGCGGATGTCAGTTGCAGCAAGGCCACGAACGTTGAAACCAACGTTGTCTCCTGGTTCTGCTTTGTCTACCATTGTGTGGTGCATTTCAATTGACTTTACTTCAGCAGACTTTTGTGATGGGTTGAACATTACTGTCTTTCCAACATTTAGAGTTCCAGTCTCAATCTTTCCCACTGGAACAGTACCGATACCTGAAATCTTGTAAACGTCCTGAATTGGAAGTCTTAGAGGCTTGTCGACAGGCTTTGATGGCATTGGAGCAGCATCAATTGCTTCGAATAGTGTTGGTCCACTGTACCATGAGCACTTGTCGGACTTTTCGAATACGTTGTCGCCGTTTAGGCTTGAAGCTGGAATCATTGGGATTCTGTCTAGTTGACTACCGAATCCAGCGATCTTTAGCAAGTTTGTAACTTCAGCACATGCTGACTTGTACTTGTCTTCTGACCAGTCGACACCAGAGATGTCCATCTTGTTAACGTGAACAATCAACTCAGCGACACCAAGTACCTTAGCAAGGAAAGCGTGTTCCTTGGTTTGTGCGTTGACACCGTCATTTGCAGCACATAGTAGAACTGCGGTGTCAGCTTGGCTTGCACCGGTGATCATGTTCTTTACGAAGTCACGGTGACCTGGAGCATCGATGATAGTCCAGTAGTACTTTGGTGTAAAGAATTCCTTGTGAGCAACGTCGATAGTGATTCCACGTTCTCTCTCTTCCTTTAGACCGTCCATAACATACGCAAGACCGAATCCGGCCTTTCCTGCTTCTGCGGCTAATTTTTCGTTCTTTTCGATGACGTGCTCTTCGATGTGACCAGAGTCCAGAAGTAGTCTTCCTACAGTGGTTGACTTTCCGTGGTCAACGTGTCCGATGAACACGATATTGCGGTGTGGTTTGCTTTTGTCTTCCCATTGAGATGGCATAATAGTCTCTCCTTTGTAAGACGCCCACAAACCACCCCTATTTGAAGACCGCGATGTAAATCGGCGCAAGTTCGGAGCAAAATTTACCCAATTGATGGCGTTCAGTCAATCATTTGTAAATCAATCTAATAGTAAAAGATTCAATATCGAAGTCGTTAAACTTATCGTTTTGAATTACATACTTCCATTCACCGTCATCCCAACCAGGATAATCACCGTCATCATCAGGTTCTGAATAATGGTAAGAACCAGTGAATTGTAACCATACGCAATCTGTGTCTGAATCACAATCATCTCCAGCGCTTCTCTGATCTATACCAATGGAGCTGGTATTCTGAACATGGTCGTCTTTTTCGTTGTAAGCGTAAATATTGAGTTCAGCACGACAGTTATTGGTGCCTGGTACGTTTGTGCAATCACTATCCTCTTTTGGATATACCAATTCACCAGTTGTCCTTCGGATAGTATTGCCGGAGTCCTCATCGTTAACAACTGGATAATCAAATTCGATTTCTATGGCGCTGTTTGAATTATTTCCACCAATCGAAAAATCATTCCATTTTGCGACATAGTTTACGTAAACTACGGTTTCGTCGGTTTCTGTTAGCCCTTGACCGTTGATTACAGTTAGCGCAATTTTATACTCACCTGGAACGAGGTCCCTCCACTCCACAGTCTCCCCTGTCATGTCTGCGTCGTTCTTGTAATCTCCATCACCATCGGAATCTTTCTCGAGATTCAAGTCCCAATTCCATTCTTTGATGTAATCGTTGGAATCTCCGGATTCAGAGTTGGAACCATCCAAATTTACGTTGGTTGTTGAAGTCATGGATTTACTGGACAAACTCTTGTCCATCTCACAAATGTAGTACAGATAGAAGTTACCTGAAGATACCGAATCGCCGTCGCAATCACTGAATGGCGAATAGGACCCTGCATTGGCAATTGGCTCCTCAGCATCAGCGTCTGCTATTGTAATCTCTCTGGTTTGATATGCGGTAGTGATGCCATCGCTTACTGAAAGTACAACTTCAAATTTTCCGGGGTTAGAAAAGGACCAGGTTGTGGTCCTGCCAGTTTCATCAATTGAGCCGTCGTTATCGAAATCCCACTTGTAGGTGAGCGAGGTATCTTGGGGTAGTGAAGCCGAAGCATCAAACTCTACAATTTGGTCTACCCTGATGTCGTTTTTTGGTGAAAATGCAAAGATTGCTTCAACAGATGATGTCTCTTCAGTCTCTCCGCCAATGCAACCTGCAAGGCTTGCAAGCACGAACAATAGTGCCATAAATACCGGTTTCATCATGACAGGCAGGACAGAGACTTACATTCAAGGCTTACCCTTCTCGGATTAATAATTCAGAATGAAAACAATGAGGTTTGCCTATTACCAGAAAGCAACTCCTTTGCCGTCCATCCAAATGCTTCAGTGACCCTGCCAAATGCGGTTGCTAAGCGGTCAGCATAAAATTGACCATCATAATTTGTAACTGGGTCCTCTTCTAACCAGGGCTCGATTTCCATCGGCCTATTCCTAGCGTTTGTAACGATGTAGGCAATCTTCATTCCCGGTGTAAAGGGCAATCCCTTTGCTATCAACGCTTTAGCAGCCCGAACCTGAATCATTGATTCGGGATTTGCATAATCGTCTTTAAAATTCCACTCTCCCGCTCTTTTGTCCCATCGACCTTTGCATGATTTGCTCATAATTAGATCCCTTATGGGCGCAGAACCTGATTTTGCCGCGGCTATAGTTTCTATTGCGTGAGTAATCGCTGCTTCAGAATCATCGTTCAGCACGTGTTTGAAGATTTCTTTCATACCGTCGGTTAAAAATTTGAATGAGTCCGTTCTTTGAGTCTCATAACCTCTAACCAACATTTCTTCATTTGGCCATACAATTTGACCAACATATCGCTTTTTAGCGCCGTGACTAAAGAATACAGATAGGCCCTTTTCAAATTCTAATTCTGCACTTGCTTCACTAAACCTTTCAGCAATTTCGTTTGCAAAATCAATCATCACTTGCTGTGGGTCATCAACACCTTCGACGGGGGCTTTTACGAATATCGAGTCCGTATCAGAGTAGACAACATCGTACCCCTCCTCACCTAATTTTTGGATAATCTGCTTGATATTATGTCTAGCCCAAGCGGTTATTGAAGTTCCCAATTCCCTATGGGTAAAACGATAAAATCCACTTGCAAATACTCCGTAAAACGAATTCATCAAAATTTTGACCGCATATTGCATTTGGTCGTGATACGACTTCTCAGCGCTGTCTTTTGCTTGTTTCATTCCCTTCTTATGTTCGTCTCTTTGAGCCATTAGCTGTTCTAACAGATGAGGAACCATGCCTCTTCTTGCTGATTCATTTCTAAATTTAGCACCAGTTGGAGATGTGTACAATTCCTCATCTTCTAAAGGTTGGTCTGTACTGCTATCTTCAACCCTTGTAGTGTAACATATGTTCTTCCCAATCATAATCGAAGGATACATCGACTTGAAATCTAAAATTGCAACCCACCTGTGTAAACCTGCTTCTACATCGTGAACGTAACCTCCCTGAATTTGACCTTCCTTTCTTTCAGCAGAACCCGTCATTGGAACTCCTATCCCAGTTTTGTCTGCTAGCCTGATTACAAGGGAATCAATCAATTGAGAAGTAGTTCCATTCGCACTTACGTCTAGAGGAATTTTAGCAACTGCGGCCACGGCTTCCTTTCTCCTGAATGCCTGAATTTCATGCATAATATCGATTGGTAATTCTGCGTCTCGAAGGCAATATTCCATCACTACATCTGGCCTTGTTGCCCATTCTTCATCCATATTAGAGGCGTCGACATCCATCTTTTGCATTTCCTCATTGTCGGGGAATAACAAATTGGACACGAACGATAGTGTCTCTCTTTGAGGCCTTAGGGCTTGTCTTGCCTGCCACCATGCGTCCATTACGCAACGCCCTGCCATGTTCCATGCCCGAGTCTGGCTTCTATTCGGGAATAACGAATCCCTATTACGATCTAATTCTGAAATAGAAACTCTACCCCATCCCATGGTTTTGATTTTGAGTTCCTTATCATTTCTTGAAAGATAATTTGCTCTATCGACAACTCTTCCAATATCGAAATTATCTATGTTATAACCCGTGATGATGTCTGGGTCTTCACTTCTCACCAAGTCTGTGATTTGGGACAATATGTCTATTTCCCTTCCGGAGAAAATGTGCCTCGTCCTTTCGCTACTTCCCATATCTTCAATCACGACACCTGCGCAGTAAATGGTGGGCTTCGCTATCGATGTCTCAAGGTCGAAAGACATAATTTTGAATGGAGCAGGGAAAGGTTGGCAATTTTTAACATCATCAAGTCCTAATTCTATGCATACATCTACAGGATGGTCGGAATCCACTATTTCGCCTTCAACGCTGACGTGCATCGAAAAATCGCCATCTAAAAAGAATCGATTTACGAAGGGGATGTCTCCTGATAGAATTGTCCATGAATGCAACTCTTTGCGCAGTTTTGGGACATTGAAAGGTTGGTTTACGTAGACTTTCCAAACGGGTTTATTTCCTAAATACGTCCATTTAGTTTCACTTTCTGAAACCTCTACAACATTTTCCATTTGGCTTACTGCGGATATATCCCCCTCGGTAATACCAATCCCTGAGGGTGTTATTTCAAACCACGGCCTCAAGCCTTTTACCCTCATCAAAACGGATTCTCCACTCTTTGCTCTTGCCCAGAGTTCGATGATTGTTGATTCATCCTCTGAAACGTACCTGCCGGTGATGATTGCTAAATCACCGCTCCAGCGCATAGTGTTGCCTAAAAGTCAATAGGACAACAACTTGTCGAATCGCAGTTTTTTGTTTTTTTTCACACAATAATTGAATACCGGCGGGCATTGGTCTACAACAATGGGCGAAGACTTGGTCGATTGGGACAAACTAACATTTTCTATGACCGAGACTGATTTCATGTATATGACAAAAACCAGTGCAGAAGACCCTTGGATGCCTGGTGAGATTAGACCCTATGGAAATATCTCAATTTCTCCCGCTGCGGGTGTTCTAAATTATGGACAAGGGCTTTTCGAAGGGATGAAGGCTTACAGAACCACAAATGACAGAGTTGTTCTTTTCCGGCCAGAAGAAAATGCGAGAAGAATGCAAAGAGGAGCGGACCGTCTAAAGATGCCTCCAGTCCCAGAATCTATTTTCATTGACGCAGTTGAACAGTGCGTACAACAAAATTCCAGATGGATTCCTCCCCTGGGCAAAGGTGCTCTATATGTCAGGCCATTACTAAACGGTAGCGGTCCGATTTTGGGAGTCGCTCCAGCGCCAGAATACACATTTATGGTCTATGTTACACCGGTTGGGCCATACTTCAAGGGAGGAATGACTTGTATCAAATTGCTAATCAGTGACCATCACCATAGGGCTGCGCCTGGTGGTTCAGGCGGTGTAAAGGCGATCGGTAATTATGCTCCAGGTATGTTACCATCAAAACAAGCAAAAGCGGCTGGATATTCTGAAATCATTTACCTCGATGCTGAAAACCATCAATATATCGAAGAGGTCGGCGCTGCAAATTTCTTCTGTTTGAAAGGAAATACCCTCTACACCCCCGAATTAACCGGTACAATTCTGCCAGGAATTACTCGGGATTCCATCATACAGCTTGCAAGACACAAGGGATACGATGTTGTAGAAACAAAAGTGGATGTCAACTTTGCATTAGAAGCAGATGAGGCTTTTTGTTGTGGTACTGCCGCAGTAATTTCACCAATCGGCTCGATTACATTTGGAGATAAGATGACAACATATGGTGACGGTTCAACTCCAGGCAAGGTGACTACTGAACTATACGATGCTCTAACAAGTATTCAAAATGAGTCTGCTGACGACGTTTTTGGTTGGGTGCATCCAGTACCCGGGCTCGACTAAATTAGTGCAACGTAAATGTAGTACAAGCCACTGGTAACAATACCAATAGTTATCCCTAATTGAATTGATTTTGTTTTCGCTTTTTCTAAAAATCTCTTTCCTGCTTTTACTCCAAATACCGCTGCTATGCAAAGTATGGCAGTGACTTCCAAGTGTTCGAGAATATCTCCGCTATTGAAATACAAATAAACTGGAATCCTCGATAAATCGACACAGAGGGCTAGTATACTCGCAGTCGCAGCATACGACATTTTGTCAGTTAATCTTCGCTTCAAAAACATAGCCCTTAATGCTCCTTGATGGCCTGAGAGTCCTCCCATGAAACCTGAACCGAATCCTCCAAGTCTGTCATTTGCTTCCGGAATTCTATATCCTGTCCATTTTTCGCTCAACGACAAAAGTGGCAACGTGACCAAGAAAATTCCTATGATTATCAATAAGGGGTCTTCAGGGACAATACCTTGTAACAGAGCACCTAAAATTGCTCCAATTACCAGCCACACACCATATTTTTTCACCGCCTCGAAATTTACATGCTCCTTCAATACTGCAAACTTTACACCATTGTGTACACCATGCACGATCGCTACTACTGCTACTGCTTCGTGTGGAGGCATCAATAAAAGCACCACTGGAGTAATCATTGTGGATAAGCCAAATCCCGCAGGAACTGTTAATGCTGCTGCGAAAAAAACCGCAGTTGTAACGATAATCTCGGCTTCCACATCCAACCCTAAAGAAGGAAATACAAGGTTGTTGCCGAAAAATCAATATTAAAGGAAACCAGTTAACATTGCAAGATATAGATAACGGTTTTTTATATTATTATAATAATAACATTGTTTACATGCCTGCTCCATCAAGGCCACAAGTTGTCATACAACCAATAGTTCAATCATCGGTTATAGCCAGAGAAGAAGGGGAAAAACCGTTGATAATTTCGCCACCTAATGCCGAACGATTTGGAGATTTTTTAACAAAATTCACCGAAGTAATAATGTTTGGAATTGCAATGATTGCAATCTGGACCGGTTTGATAGGAATTGCATTCAGTGATGACGCAACAAATTACAATTATCTCATACTATTCATCGGTGGTCTGATTTCATCCATGATTGCCCTAGCGATGGTTGAATTTTCAAGTAAAAAAAACCAATATTTATTGATGCCGTCTCAAAATTATCTTCTTGGAATCTCGTTCTTTTTTATGGCCGTCGGATTACTTTGGGGGATAAGATTCATCGCCGGTTGGTTAACATATGATTCACCATTCAATGATTTTGATTTATTTGGACCAGCAATCCCAATTGAAGGGGATTGGGTACCTAATGCCAACTTAATTTATGCACAAGCAGCAGGCTCAATAGCCCTTGTAATTACTCAACAAAGACTGCTTAGGAGGTATTCGGGAGAATTAACATTTTCATGGACTGTTACCTGTTTTATTCCTCTTGCTTTGTTGTTGGTTGGAGTGGGCCCATGGATTGATTATTCGAACAACATAATTTCATACGAACTTGGTACAGCAATAGTATGTTTGTCGGCAATTGCGATGGCTTCAGCTGTCTATTCCAATAAATCGATTACCTTCACAATAATTGCATCCGTGTGCGGAATTATTCCATTGATTTATGAGCTCATGAATACCAATGCTCCAGAAGACGGCGTTGGTGGTTCAATTTCTCTTTTAGTATTCATTATAATCATTCAAGGATATTTGGCTACAAATACAAGAATTAATCAAAAATTGATGGAAAGAACCTCTTTCATATTAATCGGTGTAATCGTTCTATCTATGTTCGTATCAAGCGTTGTGGATGCAAATGCGATTCTTGGACCGCTTAGAATGTCCGATACGGCTTTTGCAAATACCCTTACATTACCAGTAATTCTTTGGTTTGTAACCTTAGCAGCGTTTTTCCCTGCTGTGTTGAATAATCGTGTACCTGCGATGCCAATAGGATTGGCTTTTGCTTTGTGGACATTAAATGGTGATGAAGCAATTTTACCATGGATTGTCGCTGTTATCATGGTCACCTACATGATGTTCTTCGCAAAGGTGACTAGAAAATGGGTCGCCAACCTAACAATAAGTGCTCTTTCCATTTCTTATCTACTTTCTGACTTGATTGGATATGGTATTGACAACGAACTAATCAATCTGAGTATAGCGCTTTCAATTATAGCAATCTCTTGGATTGCATTGAAGATGGAAAAAATTTCCTTTTCAAATGGCATACAGTCTGTGATTTTCATTCTATTCTCGAGCACAATCCTCGAGTCTCCTTATTGGTATACCTCTTGGATTATCATCCTATTCTTGTTGAGCGTTGTATTTGACAAGTTAAGAACTGTTGACGAAAATGATTTCAATGAAAGAAGAAATGTTACACTTGCATTGATCACATCCCTTTCATTTGCCGCTGTAATGATGATTACTGAAAGAATGGAAATACCCTACGAGATAGATGCATTAAGTGGTGCAAAAATCGAATTCATCGTGTTTGGATTGATAACACATTTCATGTTCTTCAAAACGAAAAATATTGAAATGGACTTAGGAGAATTTTTGTGGATTTTAAGAGATAAATCGGATTCAAAATGGGAATTTGATAGTGGAGTCAATGCTTGGGTGTTAAAGGCTAACAGTAACGATGCAGATACTGATAACGTCCCAAAGTGGGGCGAGATGTCAAGGTTCACTCTTGCTTTCTCGATTTTTGCTATCTGTGTTGGAATTTCGACGATAAATGTTGACCTATTTGGACAAAAATATCTGTTCCCTCTGTTGATGATCCTTCCAATTAGTTTGCTATTGCATCAGTTGACAAGCCTGAAAGAACTATCCTCTGCGACTAGATTTGTAGGTGTTCTACATCTGATTATCGTTGCAACTTTTACTAGGCCATTGATGGACAACGTTGTTGAATTTTCTACAGGTAGTCAATCATTAATTGCGGGAATTATTCACGATTTGATACTGATATCTGCACCGTTTTACGTTAATTATGTCATAGCCAACAGAGGGCTTGATCGAGAAAATTTGAATAGGCTTGCAGATAATTTGATGTTTGCAGGTTTGACATTCTTGGCGTGTTTCGACATGTCAGGTGGATTATTGTTCTTCAGCCTGTTTGGCCTAGTCGCAATTCAAAGTTTAAAATTCAGAATGGGAATCGTAAATTTTGTTCCGATAGCGTTTATCTTTACATATGATTTTGGAACTTTTGCAGCCGATTATGGAATTTCATATACGATATTAGACACCATAACTGAAAACCCGGAATCCTATTTCGGAAGTAAGATTTTATGGTTTACAAAGTTCACGGGAATGATAACAAGTATTTTCATGATTTTTGTGTTAGGTGTTAGTTTCAATGATATAAATAACGAAGATATTGAGATAAAGATGTCTTGGGTAGCTCCGCTAATTTGGTTCTTCTTTGCGGCGTTAGCCGCATTACCTGATGCGTCCTGGCTACCACTAATTATCGTCACATTTGGAATAGTAAATGCGTGGTACAGAGGCGAAATGAAGTATATGCAATTATTGAGCCTAGGTTTGATAGTTTCCTGGATAATTGGATTTTCAGAAGGCCTTGATGAACTTGATGGACGGATATTTGGAATTTCAATGCTATTCAGTGGATTATCTATTGCAGTAATGACTATACTTGCATCTTCCGGATTCTTGATGAAACATCTGACCGATTATGGTAGTCTATCAGAAGGAGAATATATCGAGAAATTGCACAATGAGTTGAAGTTCTTTAGTTTGGTACCATTAATGCTATCATTCGATGTTTTCTTAGGAATTGGAATGTTAATTGCAAGCCTGTGGGCGACTGTAGAAGTATTCAGAGTGGGGGATAAAACCTCACTCCTCCTACTACCTTTACTACACGGATTAACCTTAGGAAACATCCTTTACCAAGCGGACTTATTCACAGAAAACGGTCGCGGATACATAGTTGGTTCTTTGTTGGTGATAGAAGGTATTGCACTCCTGAACAGTTCTGGAAAAGACGACATGATTTACGATTCAAATGTATTCAACTGGCAAAGTGATGAGCAATTCTTCCAGTATATTGAGAGACTTGGTATTGCGGGGACTATCTCATCAATATCTGGTGTAGGATATGCATTTAATTCTGATATCCAGATGGCTTTCATGATCTTAACACTAATTCTGATTGGGCTTGCAATCACTGGTTTTAATGAAAAATATTACAACGTTCGCTGGCGAAGAGCGCTTGGTGTATATGGTTCGATGATAACTGGAATATGTTTTTACGGTACTGTAGAAACAGACCTGTATGCTAGTTTAACGATAGTTGGACTAGGTTTACTTGCACTCGGTTACGGATTCATTTATTTGCAGGCAAGTTCGAATTTCATAGCACCTAATCAACCTCATGAAGAAGTTGTCCTGGAAGCAATTGTGCCAGAATCAGATGCAGAGGAAGAGGATGATTCTGAATCAATTGAAGAAATAGACCAAGAAGATGTTGACGAAGCTGAAGAAATTGAGGTTGATGAATTTGCTGAATTAGAACAAGAATTATCAGATGAAAGCGACGAGCAGGTCATTGATATCCCGCCTCCGGTTGTTGAGGAGGAAAATAACATTGTAAAAACATACAACGGAATCGATATAAGGTTCCCGAGTGGAGTCTTGGATAATATCACCAAGACAATCCAATTAACTCCTCATGATGGTTTCGTACCGATTCTTGAGATTGGTGAAAATGGTAAATTGCGATTGGTTTTCGACCCTTCGCCTGAATGAAATGTTGAAATCAAGTGGAAGAAGTTACCTTCTTCTTCGCTTTTGATTCCTTTGAGCGCGTGCTTGTGCGGCTCTTGCCTTGTTCGCACCCTTTCTTTGAGACCGGGCGCTTCTGTCTCCTACCTTTGGGCCTCGGATTTGGGCTTGCTTCTCATCATTTCTCTGTTCTTTCTGCATTTGGCGCCATTGACCACCAATCAATTGCAAAATTTCTTCTTTAGTTGATGCACCAATCGAATCTGAGGCTCCCCGCTTTGAAACCCAAAGCCGACCTTCTTTTGCATGTGGTCTTTTTGGATGAGATACGAATTCTTCTCTCTTTACTTTCCTGAGACCTAACGCCCTAGAAGCGATGAATAATCCTTCCAAATCAGGTTTTAGTACGCTTGAATCCTTAGGGACTCTGCGACCAGATCGACGGCTGACTTTTGCATCGAAATAACCGGGCCAAACAGCAATTCGGTCCGGATTGTGGTCCATGTAATAGCCTCAGTTGGCTTTGTTTCAGTTCACTCGACAATTACGCCGTTCAATATTCCATCGTGACCCGGTCTTGAGGTAATCTTCACGTTACCCTTATCTGTCTCAACAACAGCTCCCTTTGTCAGAATGTTTCTTCGAATGTAGTTAGAGTTTGCATTGTTTTCAACCACTGTATTAATCGTAGCAACGGAAGTCTTTCCGTTCTTATCGTTAACGTTACACTTGTTATCTGAAAGAACGCGAATTAGGACATTTCCTCCTGTTGTTCGGTAGATTTTCCTCTTTGGGTCTCCGATTAGAGCGAATTGCTTCTCAGAGGAGATTTCAGTTGCGCGCTTACTTCTAGCAGGAACGCGTCGACCACCTGTTGCTTTTCTTTTTGAAATACCATGCCACTGTGCCATATCTATGTCTCCAGCGAGTTGGCGACCAGCCGTTCATATTTGAATGATATGCATTAGAAACAAGATGCTTTTTCTTGTGAAACGCATTGCCCATCGACGTATAGAAAGGCTGTGAGAGAATCTCCAGTCATTAACGGACCAACACCGGAAGGGGTCCCTGTAAACAATACATCCCCTTCTGAAATTTTAGCCCAGGTGGCCAATTTTGAAAGCAAATCAATGACGCTCCAACTCATATCATCTAGAGAACCAGATTGAACAAGTTTGTTGTTGATGTGAAGTTCGTACTTCGCTCTTTCATCAAAATCAACCCATTCACCAATAATTGCAGCGCCAGAAAACGCTTTGGCTTCTGCCCACGGCAATCCTTTTGATTTCAATTCGTCCTGAATACTTCTTTTTGTCAAATCTAAACCTAAAGCCATTTTTTGAGGTTTTAGATCTGGTCCTAATTTTGCAACTAACTCGATTTCATGATGCACATCACCACCGCAAGTATCGATTTTATCGAATGGAATTACGGATGATTCCGGCTTCAGAAAGAATACCGGTTCCTGCGGTATTGGATTTCCGAGTTCTGCTGCGTGTTTGGGGTAAGTCCTAATGGCGCACCATACGTCCATGACAATTCCAAGATGTGCTCATTCATCAAACCGAAGGGTCAAACGCTTAGTGGGCATGGGGTTGCTGTGGCGAAGGATTGGCAAATTAAGAAAAGGCGACCAATCCGCAGAAAGAATATTGCTCCATTGTTAAAGGACCTTGAAACCGTATTGAATATCGATTTAAACGTAGATGGAGCATTTTTAGAGATGGCGGAATATGGGCCTTGGCAATTAGTTTTAGTCGATAGGGTTCCACTTGCTATCGAATTACAAAGTCCTGATGATGAAAGAGTTGTGTTCCTAACACTCAGAGGTTTTGTTGATTATCCCTCGGAACACAGATTTGTTGATGTAGACCATGGTGCAATTCCATTTTTGATGAACGGAGCCGATTGCATGGTAGCAGGAATCCACGACGCAGACGAGAATATTTCAGAAGGAGATTTGGTATGGGTTAGAGACCAGACTCACAAAAGACCATTGGCAATAGGTTGGTCTAAAATGGATGGCACATCACTTGTGCAACAATTAAAAGGCAAGGGCCTAAAGAATATCCATTGGGTTGGTGACGAGTTATGGGAGATGGAGTTATGAGACTTAGATTCGCTGTTATTTCTGTAATGATTTTGTTATGCTCGAACCCGGTTAGCGGTGCTGAGGTCGAAGGTGGAGTAAATATTGACCCTAATGTAGAAGATACCATTTTCTCGTCAATTACTCATACTGAAACCACAACTGACTTGCAAACATGGGACATCACTATGTCTCTAAATCAAGAAGCTTTTGAGAATAACACAACCTTTACATTAACAACCCAGATATGCAATAATGAAGGAATTTGCCTGGCTCCTGAGAATGCTGAAATAACGACTGAGAATAACCAAACATTCACCTCTTCGGTAATGACCATTGAGGACCATTCTTACGTCAATTGGAGAGTGACGGCAACCTACACTTCAGATAATGATACCCAGGAAAAATTCCCTGCTAGCGGTTTCTACAAAACTTGGTCTGATTGTTGGTACCATCAAGGAGAATGGGGAGGAGACGGTTGTGAAGAAGACGTGCAAAATGAAGATTCGTCAGAATCAATCCCGTTCATCGGAATCTATGCAATAGTATCATGCGTCGTGATCGCAGCGATTATGAGACCTGAATAAACTCTACTAAACGCTCCACAAATCGCTTTTGCTCGGGTCCAAAATCGGTGATAATAACGGTAACTCCTTTCGTAGTTAATTTTCCATCTTGGAAACCTCTACGAAGTAAATCCGAAGGTACGAGAGGTAGATTCTCTCCGTCAAGTTCGAAAACAACTCCATTCTCATGTAAGGATAATCGGATTTCAGAGACTATTGATTTTGAAATTATTTCAAGCAATTCTTCTGGAGATTCTCCGCCACCGTATGCAGACAAAAAGCCCAACTCCGTGGCATTTTGTTCAATTAAGTGGTCCAATCCTCTTCCGGTCAAAATAATCACCCAATTATCGGTTGTGTAAAGTAATTCCAACCTACTACTTGGCCGTTCGTCGCATCCATTATCATGCTGAGAGAATTATTCCAATTCGTTGTTATTTGTGATTCTGCATTGAAGACAGAAGATTCCCAACTTCTGGAAAGGTCAATTGTCGTAGTACCGGTATCTCCGCTATTTAATCGATTTATCCAGTCAGTTAAATCGCCGTCGGGAGTAACAACAAGATATCCTATTCGCGTTTCTGGATGATATTCACCATCTGTTGTGAAGAAGCCGTTCGGCCCTGTGAAAACGGGATAGCGGAAAGTATCTGTAAGATCTTGTTCTACCATTGAAAGGTTCAATGCAGCAGGTATGTCACTACGACTGTGTTGCACTGTTTGGTCGTTGTCACCATGAGCGATGTACGTACAATTTGTTGGGCTTGCTCCACCCTTTACATCCAATTCAACCCAACCCGAATTAGGGACTCCATTTACCCATGATAGGTTCCATCTCGTTGCGGATGGATCATTGCTTTCACCATTTATTGCTCGCCATATATAGCCATCATCATTTAGAGCGGATGTTGCTTCAGTAGCGTTAGAAACGTGATTGTTTGTGAAACAATCAATTGCGTGTTCTAGTGTATGTTCTCGCAGTGAAGAATTGTCTGGAAGATGGAGGTCATTTGTACCCCAATCGGATAATTCGTCTGCCTTTGGAACATATGCACCAGGATTTGGCATGGAATCATAACTTCTGCCTAGTGTTAGCAATTTGTCTCCTCTTACGATGCTATTTTCATACATTTCAACTGAGAATTTCAATTCGCCTTCTGGGAGGACCAAATCTGCTAATTGTTCTGTCCAAGTGCTACAACTTGATTGAGAGCTCCCACTATCAGAAATCTCAATTTCTACATTTTGTTTTACTGCCCATGGTGAGTCTTCGCTAACCCACATCGCAATTCTTGCAAAACCTAGACAATTGTCTCGAATCTCTCTGTGCTCCATTATCACTTTCCAAAATTCTTCATCGCCGACCTCGTCGGTGCCAGTAACTCTCCATTCCCAACCTAAGTGGGTGTCATTCGCTCCGGTTTCTATTAGTTTTCCACCCATTATTTCCCTTAATTCTACAGGAGAGATTACCATTGCAAATCCCGGCGCTAGATCATCTAGAACCCCTAAGATTCCTCCCACTCCGTATGAGAAGGTTATTCCCTCCCAATAATCTCCATCCAAATTCAGTTTCCAATCGGCTTGTGAGGAGATGACGTCTCTTTCCGCAATTTCCGTCCAACTTGTTGTATCAAACTCCATCGACCCAGAAACTCTGGCGCCATCGGTCAAACACTTTGATGGATTTAGAGGATTATCTTTGTATCTTATGACTGAGAATTCATCAAAATCCTTGGTCTGTAACTTTTCTACCGCTAACCAATCAGCACCATAGGCGCCCTTCGCTTGAACATTCCCAAGTAGTGCGTTTCCGGATTCAAATAAGATGTCATCACTTGTACCCATTGTAACTGATGTCGTGCCCTGTCCAGCAAACTCGACCTCTAGTTTGCAAATTTCTTCGTCTTCCAATTCGACGTTGTCCAGAACCAAGTCAATGTAACCGCCTGTTGCTTCCATATTGCCATTTTGGACTGAATATTCCATTGCGTCACCATATCGTAAATCATCCGCAATGAATGGTTGTAACTGACTTGAGGCATACCAGTACCAACCTCCGGTCACAACCAGTAAGGTTAGTATTACCGCCAAAACCTTGGGGTTTTGCAGTTGATCTTTCAAGGTAGGTAGGCTCGCATTTTCATTTAACTGGGGTAAATTTTCTTCTTCGGAATCAGAACTTTCTATAACTTCTGCATCGATAACTTCGGCTTCCAAAAACTCTTCATCGACATCAGGTAAGGGTACTGAAGCCACGTCCTCTAAAGATATCGATTCTTCACTGAAGTGTTGTGATAACCTATCGATTAACTCAGATTTTTTACCACTTGTAGATAAGCCATTTTCTTTACAGAATTCCTTTAACTTAGCCACTGTCAAAGTGGACAAATCATCAGGTATGGTTTCACCCATTGAATAACACGAGAACTTAATCCCCTTTCAAGGATAGGTATGTTTGCTACAAAACAGGGCGCAAATTATCAATCTGTTGGCTCATACGGAACATACTGTCCTTCGTGTAGCATGTATACGGTTTGGTCATAACTTCCGTCAGGTAATTTTCTGAAGAACCATCCATCTCCATTAGGCTCGTAGACATCACCACCTTCTACAGCGACTTCAGCTTGAGGCTGTGTAGTATTCACTTCTGGCTCAGAAACCGGTGGGCCAGATGGACCGGACGGTGGGCCAGATGGACCGGACGGTGGGCCAGAAGGTCCTGTTGGAGGACCTGCAGGTCCTGCCTTAATTCGATCTTGGGCTGTTTCAGAAAGTACCTGTTCTTCAATTGTAGGCATCGCCTTTGGCTCGATTAAACTCTTGACATACTTTCCTTCCTTTTGGGCTCCAATGAATGCAAAGCCGGAAAAGGCTAGGCAGATTAATCCGATGAATGCCAATGGTAACTGAGTTGGATACATGTCGACATTAGCTTGAACGTTAGTACCTCCGAAATTTTGACTATCGGTATTTACTACCAGTTGGACGCAATAAAGACCTGGGTCGATATCGAATTCCAAAATGTACGAATTAGACTCTACTGGATCATTTATTGTTGCTATTTTATTGGGATGCTTTGATTCACCTCGCAATAAATCGTTTCTCGATTTTTCAATAGAGCCATCCGTTGCATCACACATGTTGGGGTTTTCAACTATGAATATCTGAATTGTATCTACGTCGGCCGGTAATGATTGGACGACGACTTCTATCTCTACTGGAATATCTGTCATATCCTCTCCAGCAACGGGTAGGCCCCAAACCTGAAGTGGAAATTCGGTAGAACCAATGCCTTCATCTACTGACATCGTAAATCCCATGAAAGGATAGAGTGCAAATCCAAAGAATAGTGCCGCAAGACCGAGGTACATGAACACATTCCATCGGGTTTTCTTTAATTTCTCCTGCCTTTCTTCGAGAGTCATTTCAACGACTTCTTCATCATCCTGTTCGGGAATTTCCTCGTATTCTTCCTCTTCTTCGACCTCTTGAGTTTCTTCAATCTCTTCTTCGGTCATGCTACCTCCATTACAAGTCAGAACTTGAATTAAACGATTGAAGATTATAGCAAAGGAGTCAAAAACGATGAGGTTTGAGATGGAATCATGTCGGTAAGGCTTGCTGTACTTTCGCGGGGACCCCGTCTGTATAGTACAAGGAGGCTTGTCGAAGAAGCTAGATTGAGAGATGTTGACGTCGCAGTACTCGATCCAATGCAGTTTTCTCTGTTTGTCGCGGAACAGGATATAGGAATCCTTCACGAGGGCCAAAAATTCGATTATGATGCGGTTATACCAAGAATTGGACACTCGATAACAAAACACGGTGTTTCTGTATTGAGGCATTTGGAACAACTTGAAGTTTGGACTGCAAATTCCAGTACAGGAATATTGCAAAGTCGGGATAAGCTAAATTCTTCACAGATACTTGGAAGGAATAAAATTCCAACACCAAAAACCGCCTATGTTCGTGATATGAAAGATGTTGGACGCGCTATCGAAACCGTCGGAGGACTGCCCGTTGTTGTTAAGGTCACACAGGGAACTCAAGGTCAGGGAGTATTCTTGAGGCACACCATACATGAAACTCGAAATCTCGTTCAGGGATTGTTGGTTTCTGGCAAGGCCGTATTGATTCAAGAATACATTGCTGAAAGTCATGGAAAGGACATCCGTGCCCTTGTAGTCGGAGGTAGAGTTGTAGCTGCAATGAGAAGAAAGGCGAGAGGACGAGAATTCCGTTCAAACTACCACCTCAACGGGACTGTGGAACCTGTACAGATATCAGAAGAGTACGCTGCAATTGCGTGTAGGGCTGCAAGATTGTTGGGCCTCAACATTGCTGGTGTAGATCTACTCGAAGGAAACGATGGCCCGCTTGTATTGGAAGTTAATTCTTCACCCGGACTTGAAGGGATTGAGAAAGCAAGTGGCGTTAACGTTGCGGGGGAAATCATCGACTACGTCATTTCTGAATCTGATTTTACAGAGGTGAATGTCGACCAATTGTTGAAAACAATTCCCGGCCAAGGAGTGGTTTCTGTACACATGAAAAACCACCCTAACATGGTTGGTTCAAAAATCTCAGATTTATTTTCTGGAGATGTACCGGTTTTTGCAATTTCACGAGCTGATGATTTAATTTGGAATCCTGAAAAAGACACTCAAGTAAGATTCCATGATGTTTTACTTTGTTACGGAGATATGCAACAGATGAGAAATAGTATCAAAGAAAAGTTCGTTGATGTAGAGATGAATAATTCATCGGATAATGATGAAATTGAATCTTAAACTACAGTCGTTCCTGTTTTACTGGAATTAGAATTTCATTCCGACGAAAAAATGGTATTGTGGTTGGAGGGTCGTACACTGCTAATCTCATGGGCCCAGTTTGGAGATATCCCTGATTTTTGAGCAGGCTTTGTAATTTATTGGATAGTTTACTTACTCTCCCAGGCCGAGAAAAACCCTTGAAAGTGAGGGCCGCAATAATTTCTTCTTGACTTGCGGAAATAGATAACCCTGCATCATTTGGGCTAGGTAAATCCTCTAAATTATACTCAGATGGCATTACAAAAGACATTTTCTCAATTCCACCTTCTTCCCATATTTGAACTGGGGCCGTCATAGCGATTTTCTGATTCGATTCATTAGACCCAAAAATGTAGTTAGCAATCCTTCGGAATGCTACACTTCTTGCAATGTCCCCGGATTTTATGCTTTCAACTTTGGCCTGAATATTAGGAGAATATTTTCTGACTTCAAAGCCATCGTAAACTGCTAAAGTTTCGAACTTTGGCTCTTCGAGTTGTTCGCCCATTATTTCTGTTAAATGTGAATTTATTTTTCTATCTTGGTATGTAAATCTAGGGATATTACGCGAAGGTTTCATATGACTCCGCACCGAGGGGTATGTGTCCTTCGGGACACGGGATGCACTTCCGCTTCGGCGGGAATGGTGGTGACACCAATGAGAACAGGGCCATACAGCAATAGGCAGGAACCAGTACAGCGAAGGCTATACTCAGATGGTCCTGAACTTCCCCCAAGGCTTATTCAAAGAGCCCATTTACCATGGCTTAGCATTTACACAACTCAAATGCAAACTGAAGGTAAGTCTGCGAATACGCAGAAGTCCTACATGCTCGGATTGAGGCAATTATTGGAAACAACTCTTCCGGGTGAAAACGTAATTACAGAACAAGAAAGAGATTCGATGACAGTTGAAGAATTACTACACAGAGTCGACCCCCTAAATGGTCGTCTTGACATGTGGGTTCATTCTCTAATCGATAGGGCGCCATCTACGGTCAAAGCACGATTAGCAGCAGCAAACCATCTCATAAACTGGCTTGGTCAAAGATGGCCTGAACATTTAGTAAGGCCAAAATCTGGGAAAAAGCTTCCAAGAACCCTTACAAGCAGGGAATTGATGATGGTCAAAGAATCTGCATCTTGCAGTGAAGACCCTGTCGCAAACCTTGTTGTTACAATGATTCTTGATACCGGACTTAGAGTTAGTGAAATTTGTGACATGAAATTATCAGACATCGATATGGCCGATAAATCCGCTATGGTAATAGATGGAAAAGGTGGAAAGGATAGATTGGTCCTGTTTACAATAACTACAGTTGAGAATATACAAGCATGGTTACCGATTAGAGATTCCAGAAATCCTGCCGGAGATAACCTACTAATCACCAAATCTGGAGGCACATATCAACCAAGAACTATTCAACGAATAATGGACAAATTGGCTGATCAAGCTAGAATTCCGAGAGGAAGATTGACCCCTCACGTCCTCAGACATAATTTTGCTACTGGTTTGTTAGAGAGAGGTGCGGATTTAGTTAGCATTCAACGGCTATTGGGCCATGCAAGTATCGCTACAACGAGAGTATATCTTGACATTAGCGACCAAACTTTGAGAGAAATATACAAACGTGCTCAAAGCGTTCAACTAGATGACGAGTCATGATTTTGCCTTCTTGCGTTTTGCTATTTTAGAAGGTCCACTCCAGTCTCTGTGACTGGAAACATCATACCCTTCATGCCCTTCGATTGGGCAATGTTTTCCACTCCTGCACCTAGAACAATTTGCTTTTGGAGGAAGTTCAACGGTTTTCCTTAGACGGCCGTATTTCCTCCTTGGCATGAAATGAAATCATGCCTTAGGTTAATCATCATTTTTAATTTCAATCTCGATTTACACGCTTTAGGATGTCTGCGAGAGATGGTGCCTTCAGGGTCTTACCCTTTCTTCCATCATCGGACTTAGTCTTCTTCGCTGGTTTGGACTTTGTCTCTTTTGCGGTTTTGGCAATTGTTTTTTCAGCTACAGTTTTGCTTGCAGCAACCGCTTTGGAGGCGGTTTTCTTAGCAGTGGATTTTGCTTTACTCGCTGTTTTCTTGGCGGTAGACTTTGCCTTATTTGCTGTTTTCTTAGCGGCTGTTTTTGCTACAGCTGCAAGCAATTTCTTTGATATTGCGGCGCTGATACCTGCTTTTTTCAAGCCCCCTTCGCCGGCTTTATTCACGCCTGCTGCTGATTTTATTCCAGCATCAAATAACTTCTGAGCAGTAGCTTTTCCTACACCTGGTAATTTCATCAAATCTTCGAGTGGGTCTTTCTTGGACTTCGACACTGTTTCACCTGTGTAACCCATAGCGACACTAATTCATGAACCCTTCTCTGGTTTTCCGATATTATTGAATCTCAGATATTTTGTGATAACACCATGGAGGGCGAAATATCACCGTCATCTTCTGTCCTCTACGCACAGGTGAGAAAAGCTGGACCCACACACGGAATGGATATTGATGGTATGCTTAGGATTAATTCTCATCCATCGGTTAATTCAACAATTTATTTAGGAGACATCGCTCAAACGCTTCTCAAGGTTTTGCAAGGGCATTCAACGCCTACAGTCGTTGAAGGGCCTAAATTTGACGAGCAGAGATGGAAAATCAAAACGATTTCTGGAGATTTAGATGTAGAAATTGAAAGTCTTCCCTACTGGGGTTTTGGTTTAGTCACGAGTTGCTACTTAAACAAAATATCACTCAGTGGCCCTTTGCCAGAGAGATGTAAACTAATTTTCGACTTGGTAGCGGCCCTTCCACACAAACCTTGGGAATTTGCTAGAAGGAGAAAATTCAACAACAAGATCTCTTCGATTAAAGGGAATGAAATAATCTGGAAAGAACACGTGGATAAGGCTAGAGGTAATCTGAACGAACTTATCGAAATGACCCTGCTAGAAAAAGGAGATTCGAGGGAAATTGAAATTGCAAGGAATGCCTTAGCAGATGACAATGCTCCAGCAGTAATGAGAGCCTTGTCAAGATTGGAGGCAGATTCAATAGACGTCGAGGCTGAGGATGTCTCTCCAGATGGTGAGATTCTAACTTTCGAAAAGGACATTCCCTTCGTTGATTTATCTTCAAATGAAGAAGAATGATTTGCGTCGCGTTCATAAATGAAATGAATCTGGACGGTTTATGGCAAAGAAAGACAGTGGTGGTATTCAACAAGCTGCAGGTCTAATCAGATACTTCGACGAAGAATCTGAAGATGCTTGGAAAATAACCCCAGGACAAATTTATTTTGCGTGCATCGGTCTTGCTGGTTTCATTTACCTCGTAAACGAAGGCGTCATCTCTTGGTTGATTGGACTATTCTAATCACGAAGAGGCTCAATCAGAACAACTGAGCCCTCATTCATAGCCATACCTTGGGCTACCTGCATAGCGGTTTCAAGATCCAAAGTTGCGCCTATAGTTCTCGGCCCTTTGGATTCATGAATCACTAATCTATGAGTCAGATGCATCAAAGTCTCTTCACTGACCCTTTCAAAAATCCACTTGTCGTTTTCTATCCTTACCATTGCGGGTACTTCGACAAGTGGGCCCATCTCTGAAGCAACTACTTCCGTTCTTGTTGTCAAACCTTGGAGGTCTGCAAGTGGCCTCCAAGACCTTCTTTTTGTCTTCATTGTAATTTTATTTTCTTTGCTAACGCCTTCTCTGAATGCTCTACCCATTGGATCCCCATCCCCTGAAGAGTATACCTCTTCTTTTTCCAATCGATTCTCATCCATTCATAAGAGTTGGGGGGACTTCCCATTCAATCAGTTTGTTTTGCAGGCTTTTTTTCAATGACCATTGGCGAGGTAATCGAGATTATAATTGCTAATATTATGCCTATCAGAACGTGAATTGCGAGGTCTGTTTGGAAAGTCAAAACCATTGGAGAAAGTGACAATGCCATCCTGAATCCCCAACCCTCAGGTCTTGGATGATGGTCAAGCCCCGTGATAGGAAGTAGCATTCCAAGTAAACCCAAAGACGCTACGGCTAACGTCAACCACATCGCTACGGCTAACGCACCAGATCCGTCACCGATCCTAGATTCATTCATTACTGAAAAGTAAGTAAGCAAGTAAATGATGAAAATTCCTATGATTACAGATAATCCCAATGCAAGTGTTCTCCCATCACCGTTTCCAATTTTTTGTACTGCCAAGGTTTCAAAGAAAGGTAGGATTCCAAAGAGTATACTTGAGGTAATAATTACAAAGAGTTCAGATTGGAATTCGATGAATCCCCCGAGTGCTATGAAAAGGTAAAATGCTACACTGACCAATGACCCAACTTTGTTAAATTCCACAATGTTCACAAACATTTGAGCTAAAATCAAACCTAAAAATAAAGCAAGGGAAAATTGAATAATATTTTCTTGTATCGTATACTCAAAAATTGTACTAACTACTCCGTCCTTGGGATAAGAACTCAGCAACAATAAACAAATCACAACCCCTCCCAATCCATTAATCACCTTACGATTTATTTCTCTAAGAATGTAGTATTGCAAGAGGGAAGACATTGCAAAAACCGAGACTAATATTGCGCCTCCCGATTGTTGTATTGAATCCGCAGGCAGTTGTATAAAGGATATAATTGAAAATACGGCACAAGCGCTTGGAATCCACTTATTGTAACCAGTAAAAATAGATGCGGACATTGCTATCGCAGAAAGGAATGTTAGGGTAACAAACGTTTCCGCCATGATAATTCTAGAAAGAACTTGGCCTTTAGCCTTGCACAATCGCCAAAGGTATGATTCGCCACCCCGCGACATGGTCAGAGCCGCTGATGACGATTTGCTTGACAAATTGTCTAAGACACCTCTGGCTGGCCTCGCAAAAAATTTGGGCATAGATGTTGAGAAGTGGCTACCTGTAGCATCTTCTCCCTTACCTGTCACACTTAGATTAACTCCAAACCGAATAGACACTGATTGGACAAGAGAAGTTCTGGAAAATCTAGGAGGAGAAGTAATTCAGTGGATGACCACCTCTGAATCATGGGTAATGCCATTTTCAAAAGGCGATTACCCCGATGAAAATAGTAAGAAAATGATGATGTTACTACATGAAACCGGACGCATTACTAGACAAGAAGCCGTATCAATGCTACCGCCGGCTGTCTTAGAGCCTGAAATGGATGATGTTGTGCTCGACACCTGTGCGGCACCCGGGTCAAAAGCTACGCAGTTGGCTGAAATGGTAACAGAGGGATTAGTTATTGCAAATGAACCATCGTCTGGCAGACTAAACCTATTGGCCTCCAATAGAGGTAGGCTTGGCATTCACAACATGGCAATTATGCAACATGATGGTAGGCATATTGGAAGAATGCCCTATCCAGGAATGGATGGCATTGTTGTTGACGCCCCATGTAGCGGGTCTGCTACTACTCGAAAGAATAGAGAGTTGTGGCATAATTGGACTCCCAAAGTCGGACGTAGTTTGTTTAAATTACAGTCTGACATAGCGTTTAGAGCAGCCAATTTACTGAGACCAGGTGGAAAATTGGTTTACTCTACATGCTCCCTAGATCCAGTTGAAAACGAAGCAGTCGTTTGCGAGATATTAGCGCGATGCCCATGGCTAGAACTTCAAGAAATTGATTGTGAAAGGATTTTTCCCGGCCTAGTACATCACAAGGGAATCGATGATTGGGATATCCTCGATGAAGATGGTGGAATTGTCGAATGGTCTGGTAGCCTACCGAAAGTTATCGGATTGAAGGAAGAAATGCTAAATCCAAAACAAAGAGGTCATGATTCTCCACCCTTACATTACACATTCCGAGTGCATCAACACGACAATAACTCTGGAGGATTCTATGTCGCATTATTCAAGCATATAGAAGATAGAACACCTGAAGGTCTTGCTAAATCTATGATTCAAAAAAGAACCCTCGAAAGGGATCCTGAAGAACTGCCAGTTACTAAGAAAAACAAGCACGCTAATATCCCTGCTTCGGATGATATAGTAGATTTGATATGCAGTAAATGGGGCATTGAAAAAGAAAATTTTGCGTGGTGGCAACGTGGGAAAAGAGTGAACGTCTCGACACACGCCATCAAATCAAAGATTTTTGAGCCTGTTGTTTACAATAGTAAAGGAGATTATTGGCCAGCCAATAATTTCCACCCCTTGCGAGTAATTCACGTAGGACAACCAGCATTTTCTGATAACAAAGGAGAATGGAGAATTAAACAAGAGGCCCTTGAATTAATGAGAGGTTCAATTAATTCTAACATTTTTGAAGTAGAAAGAAGCACGATAGAATCGCTTCTACAGGGCGATATCCCCCCCGTAGAAGATTTTGAAGTGGAGTTACCAAGAGGTTCATGCATGATAAAACACGGAGACCACCTCATACCTGTGTGGGTTGCAGCGAGGGTCTCTCCCATGATTGATGCCAAAGAGCAGGAAATTATTCGAATGAAATTAGGAAGGTGATTATGATGAGATTGCTAGCATTGGTTATTGTGATTCTAATGTTACCTGTTGGTAGCGCACTGACTGATTTGACGGTGTATTCTGAAGCTGATTACAAAAATCAAGAATCTGCGCCAATCTTAGTAGAATTTTTCCATGGCAATAACGACAAGGAAATAGTTGAGAATCTTGAATCCATGGATTCCAAAGGGGAAATTACACTCCTCCATTGGAGAACCTCTGCGGATGATGAAGAAGGAGGCTTTCCGGAAGATGATGCTAATTCAAGATTGATGTATCACGGTTTACAGACCACTCCGTCCGTCGCCATCAATGGGTTTGCAGAAAACATCAGTGACGTTAAACCTCAAATTATCGAAAACGAAGTCGAAATAGACTGGACCGTGCAGTTGATTGGTTCTAGTGAAGTCGAATTACTGAATATCACTGCTACTTGGACCAACCCCGAAACACTAAATGGGGCAACACAACTTCATTTATTCATTATCGAAACTGAAGCAGTAGACGCAAAAGGAAGAGAGGTGCAAAACCTGGTTAGAGATTGGTCACCATCTTCAACCTTTTACTTCTCCAATAATTCAACAAATCATTGGAATTCAACAATTTCTTATGACCACCTAGACGGGGCTGGTATCGAATTAGGTGATGCAAGCCACGCTGATGATTATGAAATTCTTCTAGTTATGGTTGGGGGATTTGAAAATGATTCCTACAATAGAGTTCTATCCCTGCAGAGGGCAAAAATGCCGACTTATTGGCAATCTGTGGATGATAATGCAGCAATAGCTCCTGCGATTTTCCTTTTAGGAGTAATAGTGTGTATGGGATTTGTTGTGCAAGCCGAAAGAAGAAGAGAAATCGGCCTTCCAAAATTAGAGGGTTCTTGGACTTCAAATGAAAACGAAATTGAATACAGAATAATTACGGGAAATAGCATAGAGATTAAGAAAATGGATTTGAAAGACGGATGGAAGTCATCTGGGAAAATAAAGTCTGAAATCCTTCAAGGGAAAACTACCAAGACTGGGAAGTTGAAAGTCTCTGGAGAAGGTGATTTCTCACTGCACCTTTCAGTTTCGGTTGACAAGTTGGGGGATTGGGTTTTGGACTTGAATCTTCCAAGAAAAAAGTCGAATGATTGATTATGTATGCCTCTTGGTGTAATCCATGGCGTTAGATGATACTGACAAAGCGATTATCGAGGCCCTTTGCTCTGATGCAAGACTATCACAAAGACAACTCGCCAATATTGTTGGAGTCGCTCAGGGCACCATAACAAATCGTATCAAGCGATTAGAATCTGATGGGGTTATTACAGGATATACCCTTAATCTCAATCCGCCATCACTGGGTTGGGGAATGACGGTAATGGCCGGATTATGTATCGAGAAAGGACGAATTATGGAAGTACAAGAAAAAATCTCTGCAGATAACAGAGTTTTTTCTGTTTATGACGTCACTGGAGACTGGGACTCTATGGTTCTTGCAAGAGTCGAGAACAGAGAAGACCTTGATAATTTAACTAAAACCGTTTTTACCCTTGATGGCATAACAAGGTCCTATACCCATGTTGTACTCAATACAGTAAAGGAGTCAGGCGTCGTCTTGCCAAAGGAATGATGTTAATTCCTCAACACATCTAGTATCTGGCTTCATTGCTTTAGACAGATTTTGGCGTAATTTGTTAGACACAATAATATCCATTCCAACCATTGAATCTGCAAGTTTTTTTTGTAGGCGCCCACCTGTGCGATCCCAATCCATCAGCAAAATACAAGAGTCATAATTTGAATCCAAATAAGCGATTAGTTTCTCTACAGGCCATCCTCTGTTCAATTTTTCAATAGGACCCTCGAATCCTAATTTTCTCAAGGCGATTTCATCTCTTTTTCCCTCTATCAGAACAACTGCTCCAGATTTATTTTCATCAATCGCTTCACGGAGTGCTCGTAGAGCCAAATCATACCGTTTTTCGCGATTCAACTAAACCCTCCAATTTTGAAATTACAACGTCGGAACTAATGCCGGTAATTTTAATTTTTTTCTGCCTTGAAGTGAGTCCCTGAACTATTTCAACATCTGTTCCTAACACGGTTTTCAACACATTGCAGACTGCAAAGTTTGCCTTCCCACGCTGAGCTTCGGCCTTAACTGCAACCTGAATTCGATTTCTCCACTCATTCATTCCAATTACGCCTTGCCTAGTCGAAGAGGGTTGTACCTCGATATCAACAAGAACTGTGCCCTCGAGGTTAATTTGCACGCAATTTGAAACAGACATATATAAGCGTAGGAATGGCAGGTATTGAACAGTTCTATGTGTGGTTGAAACCACCCATGCACAATCGCTTAATACGGCCGTCTTACCGGCGTAAGCATGGGCGCTTCGAGGGAACTGTGGCCAGACGAATTTACAGTATTCAACATCCTTTACGATAAGTTCCTTTTTTGGTCAATTATCGTTGGGCTTTTCACTTTCAGTTGGTTGATTATTGCGATTCTAAGATACAGAGACGGCATTGAACCTGCCGGTAAGGAAGAATTGAAAGTTGGAACTTTCCCGAAAGAAAGGCATCATTTCGACTTAGAATTTGCTTGGTTCTTTGGACCAACGCTTCTCGTGATTTGGGTTACCTTCCTCGCTTTCGGTTCAATGAATATCGTTTGGGGTGAAGTTGCAAACCTTCAGAATGATGAGGATTCATTCACCGTCGAAGTCAATGGTGTACAGTGGGCATGGGAATTCAGATATCAAGATGCACTAACTTGGGAGGACATGGATACCGGACACGATGTTGAATGGGACATTACTTCAGGTCTTGTAGTCAATGCTGGTCAAGCCGCAGTCGAAGCAAAGGTCACTATAGGCACAACTTCCCTTACTCTCGATTTGGCGAATCAAACTACACATGAAGAATTATTCAATGAATTTGTCTTCCAGAGCGTTGAATTGATTAACGCTGAAGGAGAGGTTGTCCACAGATGGCAACATATACCTGAAGGACAAATGCTAAGCACAGAATTAATCATCCCGTGTGACACTAACGTTCTTTTCAACATCCACTCTGACAAATACGGTGACAAAAACAGTGTTTACCAAGGAGTTCAACATTCATTCTGGTTACAAGAATGGGGTATGAAAGAAGATGCGGTACCAGGCCTCGAGGGAGGAACTTGGATGTATGTACAACCAAATGAACCAGGTGTTTTCCCTATTAGATGTGCAGAATACTGCGGAGAGTATCACTCATTGATGATCGGCCAAGTAGAGGTAGTAGCAAGAGAAGGCATGAATTGTGATGAAGACTTCGGAATCTACTTCGAACATGAGGAGTTGAGAGCATGAAAGGAAGAACAATAGCGATTCTCGCAGTGCTACTCCTTACACTAGCTTCCACAACTTCGATGGAAGCAAGAAGAAACGGAATTAACATAGGTAGCTCTGGTGAAAACGGATGTAGTTGCCACGGAGTTCAAGAACCTGCGACAATAATCACTGTAGACGGGTTACCAGAGATTTACAACGCCTCAGAAGAATATATGGTTACAATTACTATCGAAAATCCTGATGTGCCAGTCAATACTGAAGAAGGTGCCCCTCACGGTGGTTTCAGAATTTCTGTAGAAAATAACGTTGGAAGTCTTGAGGCATTAGACGATTCCGTCATCGATGATAGTGGAGTTTTGGTACATACAGAAGAAGGCAACAAGCAAAGAAGTTGGACTATTAAGTGGACCGCTCCTTCGAGCGATACAGAAATTGCAAACTTCTTGGTTTATGGAAATGCTGTAAATGGAAACGGTGCTCCTGACCAAGATGGAAGCGACCAATGGAATAAGAAAGAGTTTACAGTGTCAGGTATCAATGCAAATCCAGAAGCTGCGAGCGCTGAAGCATTGACTATCTTAATGACAGTTATCGGATTAGCACTTGGACTGATTCTCGTAGGAAGCATGTGGGTATTCTACACCAGAAATCCTGATACCTTCTCAATCGGTGCTTTCTGGTCCTACCTCAAGCCTTGGTTGACAACAACTGACCACAAACAAGTTGGAATATTGTATTTCTTGTACGGTTTCTTTTTCTTCCTTGTCGGTGGACTACTGGCTCTACTATTCAGAATTCAGTTAGCGCTCCCCGAAAACGATTTCTTGACTTATGATGAATACAACTCATTCTTTACCCTTCACGGAACGACAATGATTTTCTTAGCAGCAATGCCAATGATTGCTGGTTTCATGAACTACATACTTCCGCTTCAGATTGGAGCCAAGGATCTTGCTTTCCCAAGAATCAACGCACTTGGATTCTGGATAATTGTAGCAGCAGCTCCACTAATCTTCACTGGCATTTGGAGTGGGGAAGCTGCCGATATCACGTGGGTTATGTATCCACCATACTCCAGTTTAGCTGGCCTTGGCACCGACCAAGGACCTAATGCGGGAACTATATCTTTCATAGCAGGAATTGCCCTACTTGGTGCATCATCTACCCTTTCTGGAGTAAACTTCGTTACAACAACTTTCACAATGAGAGCAAAAGGAGTAGGATGGATGAAAATGCCTCTATTCACCTGGTCGGTTCTAATTAGCGTGTTCATGCTGTACGTGAGCCTTCCTGCCTTCATCATTGGAGTGTTCTTCCTTTTATTCGATTCAACGATAGGGACTACTTTCTTCACATCGGGTGGAGACCCACTTCTCTTCCAACATTTGTTCTGGTTCTTCGGTCACCCTGAAGTATACGTGGTTGTAGTTCCAGCCTTTGGAATCGTCTCTGAAGTTCTTGCTACCAGTGCACGAAGATCTATCTTTGGATACAAATCAATGGTTTATGCAATGGTAGGAATCGGCGTCGTTGGTTTCATTGTGTGGGGACACCACATGCTAACTAGCGGAATGAGCCCCGCATGGAGAGCCGCTTTCATGATTACTACCATGGCAGTAGCGATTCCGACTGGTGTCAAAATATTCAACTGGCTTGCAACCCTATGGGGTGGAAGTCTTGTCTTCAAGACACACACACTGTGGTCTTTAGGATTCTTGATTACGTTCACACTGGGTGGATTATCTGGAATGTTCTTCCCAGTAGCAGGACTTGATACACAATTCCACGATGGATACTTCGTTGTAGCTCACTTCCACTATGTATTCATTGGAGGAATTATCTTCGCACTGTTCTCCGGAATCTACTACTGGTTCCCTAAGGTCACTGGAAGAAAGATGAATGAAACTTTGGGACTATGGCACTTCTTAATTGCATTCAGCTCATACAATGCAGCATTCTGGCCTATGCACGCAGTCGGAATCATGGGAATGCCGAGAAGAACTCACACTTACGCCGCTGACGCAGGATTTGCTGAATTGAACATGGCAATTTCGACTTTTGCAATCATCTTTGGTCTATCACAATTAATCCTTGTTTGGAATATCGTTAGGTCGGTCAAGAAGGGCGAGAAAGTTGGAAAAGACCCATGGGGAGGATGGTCTCTCGAGTGGGCTGTTACATCACCACCACCAACTCCTTCCTTCGCCGTATCTCCAGTACAATACGATGCTAATGAAGGAGTTGAGCATCACGAGACTAAATTTGAATCGATGTTTAAGGCGCCGTTTAGGGCGATTAAAGGACTCTGGAAAAAGGAGGCGAAATCATGAGCGGAAGCCTACACGATGTGAAAAACGAAATTTGGATGAGAACCGTCCTGATTTCGGTTATCTTCCTCTTTGTTGGAGCAACAGCCTACGGAGTGTTCCATGGTGGCATTGCTTCTGTGAAGCATAATGCATGGGACGAAGCACACCACGAAGTGGAAGAAGCCGAAGCCGCATGGATAGAGGCAAACAAGACTCTAGCAGAAACCGGAACAGGGTTTGAAGATGCTGAGGCCGCTGCTAAAGCGTGGGATGAAGCACATCACCACGAGATAGACGCACACTTGTCATATCTCACATGGACTACTGCAGGAAAGACAATTCTTGTTATGTTCATTATCTACGCTATGTTCTATGGTGTAGCTGGATTCTTCAATAGTATTCAGCCAGAAGAGGAGCACCATCATGGAGACGACCATGAAGAACATCACGGTTCTGCCTCTCCAATATTAATGGCTACTGGTATCCTACTATTCATGATGGGATTCCCCGGTTTCGTAAACACCTGCAAATCTCTGCTAGGTCTTGATTACGAGGCTGAAATGGGAGATTTCTCTCTAGCCATGATTGGATCTGTAATTCTAATAATGGGTATTGGCAACTGGTGGAATGAAGACTTGAAGGGTCATCATGAACAAGTAGCAACATCACACCCATTTGCAGGACAGGACATCAGGAAAGCAGGAATGTGGATTTTCCTAATCTCTGAAACAATGGTTTTCGCATCATTCTTCTCATCCTACCTGAGAATGAGAACCGAATGGTGTACTCAATGGGCCGTTGATGCAGGTAAGTGTAGCGTTGTAGATACTACCACTGCTTCTGACCTTCTAAGACACGAAGTAGGAACTCTATTGCCTGGTGCAATCAACACCTTTGCTCTGATTATCTCATCATATACCATCGTACTTGCACTCAAGACGGCAAAGGATGTCAACTGGGAGCCATCTAAGAACAAGATGATGGCAAAACTATTCCCTACAAGAAAGAAGGCTGTAAGGAATTACTTGATTGTCACACTTTCTCTCGGTTCACTGTTTATCATACTGAAGCTTGTTGAATGGAGCCATCTAATTGCTGAAGGATTCACTATCGATACCCAAGCCGGTTCGATTTTCTACGTGGCTACTGGAGCACACGGACTCCACGTATTCATTGGACTTCTGGTAATGCTCTTCATGGTTTTCAAAGCAGATACTGTTGGTTATGATGAGAAAAACGGCAGAGGTATCGAATACTTCGGACTTTACTGGCACTTCGTGGATTTGGCTTGGGTAGCCATCTTCCCTGCGTTCTATTTGTATTGAGGTGAAAAAATGGGTGAACATAGACATACTGGACCAATCGCTGGAATCTTCCAATGGCTTGCTGACAAATCTGGTAAAGACGTTTATTATGTGAATTTCATTATTCTAATGTTCTTTACTTTGTTTGAGGTAGCCGCTGTATTCTTTGAAACAATACCTGGAACAGACATAGCAATAACTAGAGGCGCTGTTTGGGCGGTTCTGATCATCGTTGGAATCATCAAGGGGTACGGCATTGCTGCTTTCTTCATGCATTTGAAGGGAGACCCATTCATTTACACAAGGACCGCTCTATTTCCAGTAGTTTTCGTTGCGTTAATGCTTTGGGGAATCGGGCTTTCAAACCCTGATGGTATCGATAATTTGCCAGCATGGTGCACTCCAAATTGGGATTACTCATACGTTACTGAATAAGCAAAGATGGAGTTGAAAAAATGCGATGGCTGATATATGCAATATCTCTGACAATAGTGATTTCATCTATCCCAAGTATCGCCGCTGGCGGGGATGGAGTTCACTGGAACGGATACAAACTCGATAGGCCAAATATTCCAAACAGAGTTTTGACTGACCAGAATGGTGAATTATATTCAATCCAGGAAGATAATGCTGACGTCAATATTGTGGCATTTATTTTTACATCATGCAATGACGTTTGCCCATTAATTACCAACAATCTGATTCTAGCTGAGAAGCAAATAGAAGACATTGATTACCAATTTATTTCAATTACCGTAGATCCAGAAACTGATGACCCTGCTAAACTTAAGGCATACAGTGAGGATTATTCTGCTGACTGGCCACACTTGACAGGTACTCAAGAGGAATTACAAACAGTTTGGGATGATTTTCAGATAAATGTCCTTGCTGAAGAAATCGATTCTCACGAACATAGTAATGAGAATATGACACACGAAATGGTTGTTCTATATCCAGATAATACAAGTTCAATGCATAAGGTAGGCATGAGCAGTTTGCCAATGGAAAACGCAACAGGTTGGAATCTAACTACTGCGGCAACTACAAACGACAACGTTTCTTTGAATTATTCAACTCATGAAGAATACGGTAACTCGGTGATTGGCATAAACGGTACTGATTCACCAGAAGATTGGAGTTGGTACTGGACTCTTTACCTCTGGAATAATGACAACTCCACTTGGCAAGAAAGTAGCTTAGGTGTGGACAGTATAATCATAATGCAAGATACGAATCACATCGCTTGGGTTGCTTCTAATGCTAACCAAAGCATGATTCCAATACCAATGTCTGCTGGTATGAACATGAACAATAGTAGCGAGACCTCGATTTCTCATTCCACTCAGACATTTATTCTGGATGAGGACTGGAAACCTCTAATCGTTTACACGGGTTCAAGTTGGGACGTTGAGAATTTTGTTGAAGATATCGAAAGAGCAGTAAACAATGCCAAAGATCCAGACCATTCAGACTCCCACATGCCGGGTTTCACGATACACATCATAGCAATTAGCCTTGGTGTAGCGATTATCGCCTCAAGAAGATTTGAATGATTTAGGATAGATTCTTGAAAGGAATACACTCCCGTCGGTTTGGGCCGAGATCGCATAGCCTGGTAGTGCGGTGGACTTGAAATCCACTGTCCCTTGGACACGGGAGTTCGAATCTCTCTCTCGGCGCCTCTCTTTTTTCAACATCAATATGCTATGAAAGGGTTCAACAACTCAATCGGTCGTGGGTTGTTCATGGCCGGCCGAAAGGTGCAAGTTGCCCTCCTAACATCGCTACTATTGCTTCTTGCAGGATGTATCTATGCGGATACTCCTGAATGGGGAACTGGCGCTGGCCAAATGAAAGTTACAATCGATGATGACGCTAATACTGCAAGTATTCAGTCCGAAATGGGAGATGGGTACAGTAATGATAATGTTCCGCTAATAGAATGTGAAAATTCAACTATCAAGGTGACTGGATTAATTATTTCCTCTACCGTTTACAGTGAACATCCTATGGAGGATGGAATTAATTCTGCAATGGGCGCAGGCATTATTATTCACAAAATGAGTTATTCAGAAGCCGAAAATGTTGAAGAAGGAACTGCTGGAAGAGTTAGCCTCAAGGATTGGTCAAATCCTGTTATGCCTACCGAAGCAGTAGGTTCAAAATTATCTGAGAACGCAGATGATTGGGCAATAATCGGAATTATTCCCGGAAGTGAGAATATAGCTGACGGACTTAACATCTTAGAACACTGGCATGAGCCTGTCAAATTAACAGGATACTTAGTAGATGAGGGTGCCCTCAATACAGGACTTGATGATAACTGTAAATTAGACGGTCAAGGTCATGGCATGCTTGTTACAAACATCGAAACTGGCCAGGGTGAGCTCTCATTGAAGGGCGGATCTGGAGAATACAAGATGGGAGATACGGATATTTTTGGTGCTTGGGGATTCATATTCTTCTTCTTAATTGCTGGAGTCGGGGGCGGAGTTGGCCTATTCATTCTATCAACAATGATTGTAAGACAAGGTGCGAAATCAACCGCAGAAACCCTACTCGGAAGGGAAGGTTTTGCAAAGGCTATACAGATGAAAAAAGATCTGAAGAAATCTAAGAAAGACGGACTTGAGAGTGCGAGTGACCGGGCTGAAAAGGCTAGAAAACAGAGTCCGCCTCCAAAGAAGGAAAAGAAGCAAGAAGAGGTCGCTATTGCTGGATTTAACCTAGATAGTGTTCTATCTTCATCCGAAAGTGATGATTCTGGCCCAACGCAGTTTGGCGGTGCTAGTTCCGTTGTAGTAACAGATGAAGCGAAAGAAATGTCCAATACAGTGACTTCACAGGTCCCAGTATCAAGCCCAATGCCAACTTCTAACGTAGTTTCATCAAGTCAACCTACTTCTGAGCCGAGAGGTCATTTCTCTGCCTCTGCGCCAACGAGGGCGTCCCAGCCTACTCAAGCAAGCCAGCCAACCGAGACAAGAAGGCCTGTAAAAAAGAGAAAGTCGGTCAAGAAGAGTGCTCCACAACCTGAAGCGGAGCCTGCTCCGCAAAGAGAATCACGAAGCACCCCTTCAGTTGCGGATGATGAAGAATTCAGCGATTTTTCATTCTGATGCCCATTTAACATCGCTCGCTCCGCGAACTAGTATTTGTTTAGGATGCCATTCAAGGACTGCTGGGCTCTGAATTATCGGTTCACCATCAGCCTGTACCCAAGTTGTTATTGGAAGTGGTTCCTCGGAAACATTTCCTTCCTTGTCAACTGGTTTAATTTCTATTCTGTTTGCTTTCTTTTGGGTGATTCCCCATTTGCCGATGTGCTTCCCTTTTTTCATGGGCCCCATCAGTGAGAGCATTGCTATTCTCGAAAGTCTTGGCGCGTAAACTATCGAACCATTTTCGTCAACTGGAGTAACACCAGGACAGACCTGATATCCTCCTCCGAAAGTTTCTCCTGTTGTTGTTGCGAACATTGTAAAATCATGTATCTGGCCTTCATCATCATCAAGTTTGAGCCATACTTTCCTTCTCTTCCAAAATGGAATTGTAGTTATCCCAAGATACGTATATTTCTTGTTTCCTTTGATCCATTTTGCTCGGGAAAGTTTTGCTCTTGAGATTGCGCTAGTTATTCCCGCATCAGATTCTAAGAATACCCATCGCACAATTCTACCCTCTTTTGAAGCGGTTCCGTCCCATTCATTTTCTGTAGGTGCTGGATAATCACCTTCACTTTCTGCAGGAAATCCTTCAAGCCTCCAAGCAGCACACTTTCTATCTTTACCATCGAATAATACGTCAACGGCTTGGTCTAAGTTTTTCCTTGATATTCCTTGGGTAATAGCATAATCATTTCCTGAACCGAACGGAATTATTCCTAGTGGTATTTCGCTTCCCCTTAACGCACTTGCAACCTCATGCACTGTACCATCACCGCCCACTGCTACCACAATCTCTGGTTCTCCAGAATTTCTCAAGCCCCACGCTAACTGAGAGGCATGCCCTACTCTTTCAGTAAAATGAGTAACGACTTTGCATCCTCTATCCTCGATTTTTTTTGCTAAATCTGGCCATCTTTTACCGCAAGTATGGTCCCTACTCGCCGGATTCACTATGCAGTGAATGGTCTCCATGTAACGGGCAGAGTAAAACAAAGCAATCAAATCTATTGGTATACCAGCCCGTCTTATGGCTTGGAGCGTTGAGGACGAGGCCTTCATGCTTCGCGCCATAGAAGTCGCTGAAAAAGGGAGAGGTAATGTTCGACCTAACCCCTTGGTTGGTTGTGTCCTCGTAAAAGATGGAGTTGTGATTGCGGAAGGATGGCATGACCACCTCGGAGGATTGCATGCCGAACAAATGGCAATACATGACGCTGAGGAAAACGGTCACAATACCAACGGGTCAACCGCTTATGTTACTCTTGAACCGTGCAACCATTTTGGCAGGACACCTCCTTGTACTGAGGCATTACTCTGGGCTGGAATTTCGGAAGTAATAATCGCACATGAAGACCCCAATCCTTTGGTGAGAGGAAATGGAATAAAGGTTCTACAAGAGGCTGGAATTCAAGTTAGGTACGGGCTTCTAAAGGAAAAAGCCGCTTTGCAAATGAGAGAATTTTTACATTGGTGTAAACATAGAAGACCGTTTGTTACAGTAAAGGTTGCAACGGATACGAATGGTTCTGTTGATGACATTTCAGAAGAGTCAAAGCGCTTTACAAGTCAAGAATGTCTAATCAAAGTTCACGAACTAAGAAAGGATTGTTGTTCGATATTAGTAGGTGCTAATACGGTAATCCGCGATGACCCATCTTTAACGGTTAGACTTGTAGAATCAAAAAAACAGCCTCTAAGAATAGTAATCGACCCAAATCAAAAGATTCCTTCTTCAAGTAAATTGCTCACTGATGGTTTTGCTACAAGACATTTGACGGCCGACTTCAGAGGACTTCCTGCATTACTCGATATGCTCGGAGACCTTGAAATTCAAAGATTACTAGTTGAAGGTGGCCCGTTTACAATAAACGAATTTCTAAACCAAAATTTAGTCGATGAATTTATTTTGGTCAAATCTGATAAAAAACATTCATCTCCGGTTCAAGCCGAATTTGACCTGAGTAACTTTTCTGTAACAAATACTGAAAATTGGGGAGAAGAGAAAGTCACGATTTACAATAGGTGATTAGATGGAAGTTCTTCACGAAGGCCCTGTTGTCTGTTTACGTGGTTGGCATCCAGCGATCTCGAGAGAAGAAGCATTAGCCATGTTTCCTGAAGTTGAAATAAATCGAAACGATTCTAGAAGATTACTTACAGCAGTAGGAGATACTGATTGGTCTAGACTTGATATCATGTCTGGCGCAGAGTGTGTTCTGATTGACGGGGGTTTGGCAAGATGGGATTCAGTAGATTCTTTGCTTGGAGAAATCGTTGTAACAAAGGAAGTTGAAATGGCTGTCGAATGCTGGAGGCATGAAGGTAAAATCGAAGTTAGTACTAAGGAGATTGAACAAAAAATTGGTGGTTTATTTTTCGAAAAAGGCTCGACATTTAATCTTTCAAACCCAAAAAAGCGGTTTGGGGTCGTTCTTGACGCATCGGCAAATTACGTTGCTTGGGGTTGGATGGTTGGACCGGGTCCTGGCAAACACGGGTGGAGTTCAATGCGTGCAAATAAGAGACCGTTTTTCCGACCTGTAAGTCTTGAACCAAGACTAGCTAGAGCTGCGGTAAATATCGCGGCTGGGACAAACAATGGGATTGTTGTAGACCCTATGTGCGGTACGGGAGGGATAGTTATCGAAGCAGCATTGAGCAAAAGAACCACACTTGGATTTGATTTCGACCCTGAGATGGTACTTGGAAGTAATCAGAATATTGAGTGGGCAAATGCCTCGGCAAAAATTGTAAGAAACGATGCAACAATTTGTGATTTTCCAAGCGATACCTGTGCAATAGTAGTTGACCCTCCTTACGGAAGGAATTCCAAAGGGGATGATTCACTATTGCAGAACACCTTGGACAATATACAATCACAAGGCCTGAATTGTAAACTAGTGATAATTTTACCAACTGATGAAAAGCAAGACAACTTAGATGAAAGTATTGACTATGAAATTGACTTGCCACAGATTATGATCAAGTCCGCTTATTCAATCCCTGTTCACAAATCGTTAGGCAGAATAATGATTATTGCTTCAATTTCTCCTCTAGATTAAGCAAGTTGAATGCATCCTCATCATTTGGAGCATCGAATTGATTTCGATGCGGGCACAAATCGTCCAGAATTGCTGAGTCACTTTCATCCAATACTATTGGATAACTTTTGCAACCTGCAGGCCTGTAATCATACACTGTACAAACTCCTGGAGCATCTTTTGCGTCAGAGTTAGTCGCCAAAAAAACGCAAGCCTTTGTCGATTGATTGTTCAGCAACCTTCGTACCCCCTCACTATCTCTAATTGAAAACTCAGATTCAGCGAGCCCCGTTCTGCGGGAAAGAAGACTCGCTTCAACGGAGGTTATTGGCATGGTTGTCTCCCTACAACAAGCACTACATTCGTTTTGAATACAGGGTAAGCGCTTGGCCATAATAACCCCAATCGATGAAAGCACTTGAATGAACGCGAGGGTGTGGTTCAAGAAGGGGTGGCTTTTCGCCTGTTTAGGGCAATTAGGGTAGTCTGGATATCCTTCCGGCCTTCGGAGCCGGAGACGTGGGTTCGAATCCTGCATTGCCCGCCATCACTTTCTCTCTGAGCCGTGAGGCTCAAGTGCCACCTATAACACGCATCAGCATGGGCTGTAATCTCAGAGACCTTGCTTCAGCACAAGACACAACAATGGAAGCAATGCGAGGGAAAATTGTTGGGATTGACAGTTTTCTACTAGCATTCCAATTTCTTACAACGATTAGAGATAGATCTCCAACTGGAGACGGAGGTCCATTAAAGGCAGATAACGGAAAGGTTGTAGCTCACTTGATGGGGTTTCTAGCACGTGCGTCGACTCTACTTTCAAAGGGCGTAAAGCCTGTTTTCATTTTTGACGGAAAGCATCCTGAATTAAAAAAAGAGGAAATGGACGCAAGAAGACTTGTGCGCGAACAAGCTGAACTCGAATGGAAAGCCGCATTGGAAGCAGGAGATTATGCAACTGCCCAAAAAATGGCCCAAAGATGTGTAAAATATACCCCTGAGATGGTTGAGGAATCTATTGAGATGTTGAAATTGATGGGAATACCTGCTTTCAGAGCGGCTGCAGAAGGCGAGGCTCAAGCGGCCGTAATGGCCGCTAACGGACAGTTAGATGTTGTCGCTACTCAAGATTGGGATGCTCTACTTTACGGCGCCCCAATCGTAATCAGAAATCTTACCTCTGACGGTAGTAAAAGAATGGGAAGAATAATTCGAGCCCAAGAAATCGAGCTCTCACAAATCCTTGATGATAACGAACTAAGCCGTGAGCAATTGGTCGATTTAGGGATAATGATTGGCACCGATTTCCATCCGGGAATAAAGGGCATAGGTCCAAAAACAGGTCTGAAGTTAATCAAAGAGTTCGGCACAATTGAAGCAGTTTGTGAAGCAAAGGGAAAAGAGATTCCAGATAGACTTGATGAGATAAGGCATATTTTTCACGACCACCCAGTTGTCGAAGTTTCAGATGAGGAGTTACAACAAGGTAGTGTTGATGTTGAGGGTCTCAGGAAATTCCTAATCGATGAAAGACAGTTTTCTCAGAAAAGGTTCGATAATGCAATCGATTTACTGAAAGATGCTGGTTTAGTTCGAGATGGTGGCCAAACTTCTCTATTCTCTTTCTGAGATAAAACGAAGAGGGCTAGCAAGGACAGGTTTACCGTTCCAATCGGTTACAACCCCTCTTGCAAGGCTTTGAACATCATTTAGTGCCTCACTGATTTTATTTATTGGCGAGGTAGGTATTCCTTCAAGCATTTCACAAATCTCATTCCTAGAAAATCCTGAAGTTATTGATTCTATCAATTCAACTAATTCCTTCCGAGAATTTACCCTCTCTTGATTTGTTTTCCAATTGTTTTCTATCTCAAAAGATAGGCACAATTTTTCGAATTGAGTGTCCGAACCGACAGCGATTACGACATATCCGTCGCCTGCCTTAAATGCTTGATATGGAACTAAATTTGGATGACCTGAACCCAGTAGTTTTGGGTCTTTTCCACTGATCAACTGATTCTGGGCCTGATTTACCAACGACGCTATTGCACAATCCCATAACGAAATATCAAGATGAGTTGATTTTCCAGTTTTTTCCTTGTGAAACAGTGCAGATAATATTGCATTACCTGCATACAGTCCCGTAATTACGTCTATCCACGCCACTGGTACTTTTACAGGGCCACCATTTTCTTCACCGTTTATGCTCATAATTCCGCTCATTGCTTGAAGTGCCAAATCATATCCAGGGTCTTGCGAGCGTGGACCGCTTTGTCCAAAACCCGTTATCGAGCACAAAATTACATCGCTACGTATTGGACCAATCAATCTCTCGAGTTGCCCAGGCCGGAAATTTTCCACAACAACATCTGATTGTCCAATCAGTTGCTGGATTTTTTCCTTGTCTTCCTTTAAATTATGAAATATAATCTTCTTACCTCGATTGCATGATAGATGGTATGCCGCCGTTCCATCCTCTAGAAATGGTGGGCCCCAGCCTCTCGTATCATCCCCCCACGGCGCCTCAACTTTAGTTACTGAAGCCCCTAAGTCAGAGAGCATCTGAGTACAGTATGGTCCTGCTAAAATTCTGGACAGGTCGAGAACTTTTACACCTTCAAGGGCACCGATCATAACTCTCACTCCACTTCAATAACCGATATTGTAAATTTATTACATCGTCAGTGTCGATTTCGACACTTTCCCAACCGTCTGGAGTTGTGTCCAATCCAGTATAATCAACAACAATCCAGACAATATTCTTCAAGTCTTCACAATCATTCAATTCTAATTCCCATCCACTATCTGTAGTTCGCCATATTGCAAGGTTGGATTTGTCGCTATCAGGGTCTAATGTAATGTGCATTGTATACATTCTATGCATTGCTAAATCTGAGTCTGAAATGAATAAGATATCCTCTCCATCATCGATTTCACCGTTCAGTTGACTGCCAATAATTTGAGTGCCCCTCTCACCAACAGTTACCGAAAATACTGCTAAATTAATGACTATCATGATGGCAATAAATGAATAGGCTAACTTTTTATTTTCTTCAGAAATTAGACTGTAGTCTTCATCATTTAGGAATCTAATGAATATCAGAGGTATGAAAAGCAGAGTGAGATATCTTGGATTATTTCGCAGAGTGAATAATATCTCGAAAATTCCTGTATCTGCAAAGTGCGCTTCACTAACCCACAAACCTGCAACCCAACCAATCAATACAGAAACTGATACCATTGTGCCATTTTGCAGAATAATCGCTTTATTTTCCTCTACAGTCGGATTTTTCTTCCCGAGTAAAACTGCACAGTAAAGGAATATTATAGCCGCAATTACCGATGAGAGTAACGCAATTATCACGTCTATACTAAACACGGATACTCCGTTTCTGTAAATAACAAAAATTTCTGTCGAAAATGCGATAATAGTAAATGTAATCAAATTAAATTGAATCTTTTGACATAGATATAACCCAGCTATTGCAACCAATCCCATCCAAAATGGCATACCTTTGAAAGAGCAGATTATGAAGATAGAAATTATAGGGAAAATCCACCACTTTTTTTGAGTTGGGGTTTGTAATCCCTTGACTACACAATAAATCGCCAAACTGGCTAACAACAAAATTGCACTTTCTTGGTATAGACGACCAGTTCCTCGAATCAATGGAGGATAAATTGATGCTAAGGCTGTTACAGATAACGCTCTGTCTTTACCGAAAAGGTCGTTTGTTACAAAATAAATTACTGCAAGGCATGCAAGCCCTATAGTAAGTGATAGTAAGTGCATCGCAATTAGTGAGACTCCAAAAATTGTAAACCAAATTTGCATAATCATGTGCCATGCAAACCACTTATCGTCTGAAGAAACCTCTTTTGGAGTTGAGCCTTTTTCAGAATCCTGTCTCAGTTCACCCCATTCTAGGTCGCCCTCACCATCATTCATCTGGTCTGTGACATATGTGGCATGGACATGTGCGTCTAATCCAATCGGCATCATGTATGCGGCAATTATGTGGAATATTATTCCCGCAATTAGGAGAATTTTCCAATGTCGCTTCTCCATGTCAATCCCTATGCTAAATTGGTATTGAGTTCTTTGTTTGGATTACAGCAATAACGGCGGTTTCCAATTACCTTCATTGCGACCGTGATCTAAAATGTGCCAGTAAATTGTTGACTCTGCCTCGTCAGGTAGAACGAAAGGTCCGAGTTTTTTCCAAACCCTCCTAGCGTTAAATCTCAAAAAAGGGATTGATAGGGCGGGCCCACAAGTGGGTAAACTAAACTTTGTAAGCCAAGGCATACTTTTTACTCCAGAGTCGTATAGTGCCTTTTCTACGGCATTCCAATCTTTCCAAGGACCGGCTTTTTTTCTCACCAACCAAGATGGATTAACGCTGGAATCTATCTCAAACCCAGCCTCTGATATTACCGGAGCCATCCATGGCGCAATGTACCCAGCGGGTGCTCTAAACCAAGGCCTGTACGACCCTTTTGCGAAATTCATCAGTTTTGATTTCGCTTCCAAAAGGGCCTTCATGAACCCATCTGTATCTTCATCATATGCAGACCAACACTTGTGGGTTAGACCATGGCAACCTATGGTGACTTGTGGGTGCTTATCGATTAATTTTGATAACCAATTGACAAATTCCTCATCATCCAACTGGTCCGCAATTACAAATATCGTAATCGTAACTTGTGTTTTATCCAACCATTCTTCGAATTTTGACATTGCAAAAATCATTTCATCGGATGTATTCTTCAGATCTGTTCCTTTAGAGCGAGTAGGATGGCCTTGGAAAATTGGTTTGTGGCGGATATCATCTGAATCCACGGTCAGCCAGACCGGTCTCATCTACTCACCCCTATCTAACTGAATGAGGTGCAAAATGTGCGGGATGGTTCTACCGTCAATTTCAATCGGGACGTATCCTTCGACCGCCAAGCCATTCCATTTCTGACAAATCGATTTTGAGGTTGCCAAACCTGCTTCATTATGAGGATGAACAGTAATTTCAATCAAAGATTGTTCAGTCCTATCTTTCTGCCAAACGAATATTGCGTCGACACAGGCGGAAGCAATTTTCTTGTTTCTCCAACTCTTCCTAACCCAGTATCCTAAGTTATAGGCTGAAGCTGCTAATTGTAGCTCATCACCAAAACCTATCATTCCAACAAATGAGTTATCTTGTTGTGAATGAATGGCCCAGAAATGTATTTTATCTCCGTCTCTGTGTAATTCTAAATCTATCATCAAATCTGCAATTTGGCTTCTTGCCTGTTCTCCATCTCTAAGCCATGGCAATGCTGCCTTTGCAGCATCAGGGTCTTCCATGTAAGCCTCCATGACTTCGGGCAAAATCCTGCGGTTAACTGGACGCAGGATTACAAGTTCGTTGACGGATAACTCTGGTGTCTCCATCATCGAAACCTCACACTATTCCAAGATGGGCTATTGCTGAATTAACATGTTCGTTGTCGGGATGAGAAATTGTAGCTAATTCAAGCATTGATTTGGCGTCTTCCACTCTCTCAACCTGTTTCAATACCATGCCGATGTGATAAATCAAGTCAATGTTCTCTTCAGATAGATGAGGTCCTAAATCATCCATTACCTTCATTGCTTCAGAATTCTTTCCTGATTTTGTCAATTCAAGAGCAGTTACTACTTCTCTGTGCACCTGCCGTGGGTCCCACGGTTCAGATTCCGGCCAAGGCCAGAAACGCCCACTATTTTGTGGAACTGGCGCTACGTTTTGTTCAACCATTTCGGATTCATCTGAAACCGAAATTGTTTCTTCCTGATTTACAATCTCCTGTTGATTTTCTAATTGCTCATATTCTCCTTCTGAAGTGCCCGAATCTTCGACTTCAACAACTTCCTGAGGTGTCTCAATTATTTCTTGTTGAACAACGGGTTGTGGCGAAATATCGAAATCTAGGTCTGGTATTTCGGGTAATGCTAAGGTGGCAGGGGTAGGCGCAGGCGCTTTTTTAACCGAAGTCAAATCAATCTTATTTTCATAAATTTGTTCATCGGGAAGTGCCGGTAATTCGCTACCTCCAATGTGTCCTTTCAGGTCTCCATCCATTTCCGGGGTATTTGGTGAAAATACAGCACCTCTCCCTTTGTGAACGGGTTCGGGGACATCTGCTAATGGGTCTATACCTGAAAAATCTATTTTGTCATAATCCTTAATCGGCTCTCCAACTTCATCTGCAGAAATGTCTTCTTCCTCATGTGAAACAGTTTCGTTTAATTCAGGAGACGATGATTCAATGAAACCAACCTTCTCGGGCTCCTCGCTTTCAAAGTCGGTAACCTCGTACTGATTTATTTCAAGGGGATCTGTATCCATTGCTAAAACCACATCTAGTGCTTCTGATTCTTCATAAGAATCGTCTTCATCGGACATTAGCTCATCAAATATTGAATCGCTGACCTCTTTGGATACTTCATCCCCTTGGTCTCTTGGTGCTTTCTGTAATTCGTAATAGCACTGAACACAGGTTGTTGCTTCATTAGCGTTAACAAACTCACAGAATGGGCATTTTGCACCATCGGTTTCTGTAGTCGCTTTTCGCCTGAACATCGCAATCAGCAACTCCTCCCCGTTCAATTTCCTTGTTAAGTCTCACCCATTCCCGACCACCGGAAACATGCTATACCTGTCTCTTCACAGTTAATTCATGGGCGAAAAGGGCGAGGTGCGAAAAATGAGCACCCGCTCGGAAGGACGTAAATCAAAATTAGTTCAGCATGAAAAAAAATGGTTGAAGTCTCAAGACCACTTCAATTGCTTTACCAATTTGATAAAGGTCGAATTGGATGATGAATTAAACCTCGTTAATGATCGTTGGAAAAATTGGACTAAATCTCGCTTAGTAGAGGCTGGTCTTACGTTATTTGATTTGAGAGGGCGCTCTTCAGGACGCTTTTTTGGAGACCCTATCCTGATTTTTGAATCAAGAGATGGGCCACTACCATATCACAAATTTGGCCACGGAGACATGGTGATAATTTCCAGGGCAAGACCTTGGGGGGAGAAAATCATCGAAGGCGTTGTAATGGATACCAACAAAAAACGAATTCGAATAATCGTAACTGAAAAACCATCCGACCTAAAAAAAGGTGGGTGGCGATTGGATAGAGGGGCGAACCGAGTCGCCCACGATCGGATGCATGAAGCTCTGATTTCATTTCACTCAACGGAAGGAGAAGGTGGTACTTCTCTGCGAGACCTCCTTCTTTGCCAACCACACGATTTAGAGGCATCTGCGTCGATGAGGCCAGATATACACGGTCAGAAACCTAGACCAATTAATCTTGATGATATGGAACTTGACGATAGTCAGAAAGAGGCAATTGAGAAGTCTGTTTTACAACGTTTAACACTGATTCAGGGGCCCCCGGGAACTGGCAAGACCCATACTGCAGTTCATCTTCTGAAGGCGTTAACTGAGATGGGACGAGGTCCAATACTTGCGTGTGCTGAATCCAATGTTGCAGTTGACAATTTACTGGAGGGTTTATTGAACATCGGAGTAAGAGCAGTCCGATTTGGTAGGCCGGTAAAGGTAAGAGAAAACTTGCGAGAGGCAACATTAGATGCGCTATCAGCGAAGCACCCCAAACAGGATGAAATCGCTTTCATTCAGGAAGAGATGGATGGCATAAGGGCGAAATTAAATGATTTGAAAGGAAAGGAAAGAGGTTTAGCTCACAGGGACATCAACAAGAATTACCGTGAAATTCGCGACCTCGAATCGAGAATCATTGACGATGTATTATCTGGTGCGGAAGTATTGTGCACCACAAATATCGGAGCAGGTCACTTTACACTTGAGAGTAGAAAATTCCCAATCGTCTTAATCGATGAAGCAACCCAAGCAAGTGAGCCTTCATCATTAGTACCAATAGTGAAAGGCGCAAGGCAACTAATCTTGGTCGGAGACCATAGACAACTGCCACCTACCGTTATCAGTCGAACCGCAGAAGATGGTGGTTTGAACATCCCTTTGTTCGAACGACTAATCGAAAATGGTATTCCATCACACATGTTAACCACACAATATCGAATGCATTCAACAATTCGCGAGTTTCCTTCAGCTAGGTTTTATGAAAATAGATTAGAAGACGGTTGTAGCGATTCAGACAGGCCCCCTGCTGCTGGGTTTTTGTGGCCAGATTGGTCTAAACCTGTTGCGTTTATACCTGTTCATGGTTCTGAAATTAGTGACAATACAAGTTCTTCGAAATCAAATATGGATGAAGCAGGTATGGTTGTAAAAGTGGTTAATGACTTGCTTGCAGCGATGGATTTGAATCCAGAAGACATTGGTGTAATCAGTCCATATTCTGGACAGGTAAGATTGATTAGACAACTATTTGATGGTAGTATTGAAGGGCTTGAAATCAAATCAGTGGATGGTTATCAAGGCCGTGAAAAGGAAATTATTGTACTCTCTACAGTCAGGTCAAACGAGGATGGAGTGGTTGGTTTCCTTTCGGATTACAGAAGGCTGAACGTTGCATTAACCAGAGCAAAACGGGGTCTAATCGTGATTGGGGATGACAGAACCTTGAGGAACAATCCAACCTGGTCCAGCTGGCTGGAGTGGATTGGAGAGTCAAACTTAATGGCATGGCACGTCGTTAACTCCTGATGACCATCCTTTCAAACCCTAATCGTCACGGATGGTCATGGCGGATTCACCTGTAAAGATCAACAATCCGGGCACCATGGCTCAGGCAGCCGTTGCTGCAACTGCGCCTGAAGGGATGCTAATCGCTCCATTGTGGAAGAGGATTGTTGGATTTATGTTGGATGTGTTTCTTTTGATGGTCGTACTTGGATTTGCAACCCAAGCAACGTTTTTTGCGTACCTAGGCGCTGTTGATTTGCTAATAACAAGTCAGGCGATTTATGTTTTGATAACATATATGTTACACATATCTCTATTCTGGCTTTACTTCAAATATACAGGACGATATTACGGAAGATCTCTTGGCCAAAGGGCGATGAGAATCGCTATAGTACACGATGATGGAAGTCTATTAGGACAAAACCACTGGGGTAGACGTGCCGCTCACAAGACAAAATATGTAATTCCATACATTGGGTTGATTTTCGGTTTGTGGGACATTTTCAAAATATACACTCATGAAACTAAAAGAAGCCCCGTTGACCTCTCTAATCACACGGTAGCCGCTGTCGACTGGTCGCTTCCCGCAAATACTCGCGGAGGGCTCAGATAACCTCGTCAAAGATGGTTGTCTTCAAGTATGGCAGGGTTAGTGGAGAGGCGAGTGAGCGACATGACTACTGCAACTTCCGGAACAAACGGCTCTTTGAGCGCCGAGATTCTTGAAATTAAAATGGAGATTGATGATGACGATGAAGACGTCATACAAGTAACAGTGTCAATCTCTAATGAAGCACCTGTTCCAATGGGAGGATTGGATGTCTCGGTTATTACAAATGATGGTCGGAAATATGGTTCAAAAGAAGGAGTCACAAGTCTCGGCCCTGGAGTAGAAAGAAATTGGGATTTTGAATTCCCATTAGATTCAGGAGAATGGACATTTGTCCTGAAAGGTTCAGGCTCAGAAATAAAAATGGGACCGTTTGAATATGACTTTGAATACAGTGCTACTCAAGGAAGAAAACTCTCCAATACAATGGGCTCATCATTATTCGCCGGAGCTTTTGGAGCCAATTTAGGAGATTTCGGAAATGTTGTTGAGAGAGAGGTAATTGACCCAACAAAGGTTGTTATGACTAGTTATTCTGCTGAAAATTCACTCGGAGGGGAGACTTTGATCAAGGCTGATTTAGATAAATTGTCAACCGGAATGACCTCTACATCTGGTTCTGATGCAAGGGATGCACCTATTCTCAATACAAATCCAATAAGAGAAGCGCCGATGTCCCAGACTTCGCGAACGACTGACCCGTTACTCGCCCACAATGCTTCATCCTCCTCGATGAGAGACGCACCTATGCTTCCAAGTCAAAGGGATGATGTTCAAACACCAATAAGCGCTCCTGCAGAACCTGCAATAGACCCCTTATTTGCTCCTATAGTTCCTAAGCCAAAACAGGATGTATCTATGGATGCGCCTCCGCCAGCAATGGCTCCAATAACTGGGCCACCAACACCACCCTCAACGCCACCACCAACTCCGCCAAGCGGGCCACCAACACCTCCATCAACACCACCGCCAACTCCTCCGAGTGCCCCTGCAGGTCCTCCAACAGGTCCTCCAACAGGTCCTCCAACAGGTCCTCCAACAGGCCCTCCAACAGGTCCACCAGCTGGTCCACCAACTCCGCCGAGTCCTCCAACAGGTCCTCCAACAGGTCCACCAGCTGGTCCACCTGGGCCACCAGCAACCCAAGACATGCCTGAGAAACCAAACGTTTGAGGGGATAATTTGTCTGATGAACCCTTTATCATGGAAATGTGTGGTAACAAAGCGGCATGGCAAATTGTTATTGATGGTGTCGAAAAAATAGACCTCGAAAAGGTTGGACACAGAATTCAAGCGGACGGATATGAAGTTGGCATAATGACTAGATTGGCATGGACCTTTTCAGGACCTGCAGAACTTACACTGTATCCAAGTGGAAAGTTGCTCGTAAAAACCGAAGACAAAAAATTAGCAGCAGAAGTCGCAGAACTACACGTCAACAAGTGGGTTGGTGCATGATTTTATGAATATCACATTGAATGATGGAGAATTAATTGTTTATCCAACTTCAACACTACCGGGTTTAGGCTGTTTGCCGACTCAAAAGGGATTGGATAACTTGTATTCAAAGAAAAACAGGCCTGAAACAATGCCAGTAAGTTTAGGAGTAGCAAACCTTAGACAAGTTGAAGATTTGGTGAAATTTCCTGCCTTCTTGGAAGACTTCCTCGAAGCATTTCCTAAAGGCGGAATTACGACGATACTTCCAGCCATCGAACTGGTTGACAAGAGGCTAGGTGGGGAAAATATTGCAATTCGAGTTTTCTCTCATCCTGACGCAATAGAATTAGCCGAACTCTTTGGTCCTATTACAGCTACAAGTGCTAACGAATCTGGAATAGATCCCGAACGCAATACAGAAATCGCGGCAAAAATGCTCCAGATTGATAATTTTGTACCCGGTATTTGCCCGAACGGATTGGGTAGCACTTTCGTAAAATTTGAAGAATCAAGGTCAAACAATCACGGTTGGATGCTAAGTGTTATGAGAGAGGGCGTTGTACCTCAATCAGACGTGATGAAATGGTGGACGAATCTAATCTAAAATATTGGCAGGATGCAGGTCATGTAGCCCGCCGTACTTTAGAAGCCATCAAAGATGAAATCACAGTCGGGAAGACGTGGCATTCGGTAATAGAATCCGCTGAAAGATTCATCAGAAGAAATGGTGGAAACCCTGCATTCCCCGCTACGATTGCTGTAAATGAGTTTGCAGCACACTACACTACAGACCATGCGATTAGGTCGCCAGAAGGCTGGGAAGGTGAGATGGTATTCAATAACGGTGATTTGGTTAAACTAGATGTTGGGGTTCACATCAATGGCCACATTGGTGATAATGCTCTAACAATTGAAATCGGAAATAAGGGATTACATACTGAACAAATCAAAGCTGCAAGAGAAGCCAGAGATGCAGCCATAGAAATGCTACATCCAGGTACACCATGGTACAAAGTTGGAGCCGCTGCGGCTCAGCCTTCTCTAGATGCTGGTTTCCAACCGATACGCAACCTTTGTGGGCACCAACTGAAACCTTGGGAATTACATGCTGGAGTCAGTGTGCCCTCATACGCATGCGGACCAGATAATCCAGGATTCAAGGGCGTTGTTGAAGAAGGTGCAGTTTACGCTATCGAACCATTTAACACAACTGGGGACAGCGGAATGATAGTAAATGTTGGTAATCAAAATTCATCAAACATTTACAGAGTCGCAAGGAAGGGAGCTTGGAGAAAGGCGTTGTCAAGAAAACAACTCAAACCTCTAGGCGCTCAACTCGCTCGAAATTTTGAGGAACGATACTCGACTCTGCCATTCGCTGAAAGATGGGCATATCCGATGTTGGAAAAGCCGTTCCCAGATGCTGATGAAGAAAGCAGACAAAGCAAATGGAATGCTTTGGTCAAGAAACTTACAAGCATACAGTACCTAGAAACATATCATGCATTAGCTTGTAAAGATGGAGGGATGATTGGTCAATTCGAGCATACAGCGGTAGTTACTGCGGGCGGACCAGAGATCCTAACTGTAGAGTGATTCCTGCTAAAATTGCTACTCTGATTTTGTCATAACCGTTATTTGTGACCAGTTACTGCGGTATCATGAACAGGGCTGTAGAAGTTCTCGTTGAGTGCATCCCATCCCCTCTCCGTTGGCTCTCACCCTGTTCACCCTCTTTTTCCTTCAAACTCATCCGGATTTGATTCGTTTTACAAATGATTTGTACCAATTAGAAATGTTATTTTTTTCTTTCAGGATATCATGAAGTTTCTCGCAGTATAGCGAATAAACCTTTATTTTTGGACATTAGGCCTCGGAGGCATTATATACGCGGGCGACTGTGGGTTAACTATCCCCGCAAGGGGAGGAGGACAAGAAAAATGAACAACGAAAACAGGAACGAAGAAGCGGTCAGCCCTGTTATTGCTACCATCCTAATGGTTGCAATTACAGTGGTATTGGCTGGTGTACTGTATGTTTGGGCTTCAAGCCTAGCTGGTGACTCAACCGGCGGTGGCTTCGATGCTTACACATTCAGTGACAGAGATGCAAGTGGAGAAATGGGCGAAACTACTGACGACAGTCTAGTACACATCGCTCTAACTCAAGGTGACTCCCTAAACTGGGCTACACTAAGAGTTTCCATAATTGTAGATGGTGGAACTTCTATCATCTGCGACGCTGATGAAGGTGACGCTGACTGTCTATTCATGACAGACGGTGAAACAACATGGGATGTTGCAGAAGAAATCACCATCAAGGAAAACGGACAAGACCTTTGTGACGGAGCAAACGGCGGATGTAACGTCGAAGTTATCCTAACAAAGATCGGTGTCGGTAACGAAGATGACAAGGTCATCGCAGAAGTCACAGCATACGCTGACGGCTCTCAGTGAAGTCGTTTAACGACTCTTCGATACACGTTTACGAGATAATCTCGACTTCGCCTCTCCGGGAACTTCGGCTCCCGGGGAGGCCTTTTTTTATTTTTAATTCCGAGCTATTTCCTCTCGGATTTCTTCATGCTGGTCCCACATGTGTAAACTATTGTCAGTTGAAGCAAGGATAATTCCTGATAATAGGTTTTCAAGACCATAAAAAACAGTGCCAGCAGTTTTCATAAAAGGAATTGGAATATTCATTCTAGTTGTGAACCAAGCGGTGATGCAGTATATTTCGATTATTGTAATTATCAAATCCAAGTCGTTAACGATACCGTATGCAACACCCCGTATCAGACCAACAAACATCGCAATGAATAGCAAGAGAGGAGAAAATAGCATCATCCAAGAATTCATAGCCAATACTCTAGAGAATCTACCGTGAGGCTTTGAAAACCAAAATTTACGTTTCCTTGCTAAAAGGCGGATTAGCCCTTGACCTCTCCTAACCTTCTGCCTTCTCTGATCTTTTACTGAAACCGGCATGTAATCTTGGAAATATAATTCATTATCCTGGATTGCCCTGAACCCTTTCAGTCTTATTGCGGTTGCAATTTGAGCATCATCTGCATTGGCCTTCGAATAAAGGTCTGAAGGGGCTAGGAGGTTTGACCTCCACGCAAGAAGAGAACCCTCAAGAAATGGTGTACTATCATAATGCGATTCTGCGATTCGTATTGAAGAAAACATATCTCGATGTTGTTTTTCTGAAGGATTTCTGCCTTTGCGTTGAGGAGTACCACCTACTGCACCTATTGTTTTATCACTGAACCAATTTCTTATCCTTGAAAATGAATCTGCGGCAATTGTAGCATCAGCATCAGTCATCACCACTATTCCATCGAAATCCTTCAAATGGCCGACTGCTTGTATAACAGCAGCCGTTTTTCCAAGCCGTTTCTCCATTTCGATCACCTCACTATTTTGAAATACATCGGGGAAATCTTTGAGCCATTTTTTTGCCTTTTCAACCGTATCGTCAGAAGAAGCCGAATCGATAAGTAACAAATTTGCTTTTACTTGCTGTTTGGCTAAATCTGCTAATTTTTTTTCAATTATCAATCCCTCATTCCAAACTGGAAGTAATATTGTAATAGGTAATTTTGAATCTTCTTTTGGAATCTCAAGGTCATATTTCATCCAGTTTTTGCACGATAGGTGATGCCACGCAAATGGAATCAGCCCCAATCCTGCTGCGGCTATCTGCCCGTACAGTAGGATTTCTCCGGCCATAAAGGCTGGGCAATCATATTACGATTTGAACAAAACCCATAATTTAAACATCATCAATGCTATTGCTGATGACATTGAAGCATTCCATATGCGTAGAGTCGTTCATGTCGGCCCAACGATGGCAGGAGGAGGTATGGCTTCGGTAATTCACCTCTTGGCCGAGAACCCTCCCGATGGCTGGAGAGCCTCTACGTGCAACACTTTTTCAACCAAGGGAGTGATGCGGAAATTAAAACGATGGCGTATCGCAAAAAGAGAGATAAAAAATGGAAATTTCGATATCGTCCATATTCACTGTGCTTCGGACTGGTCTTACAAACGTAAACTATCGATTGCTAAAGTAGCCAATGCTCCAGTAATCTTTCATATCCATTCAGGTAAATTCGATATCGATGCAAAATTAGACTTGAAGAATTACCAGGTTGTCTGCTTATCGCAAAACTGGAGTGAAAAATTACAAGATTTAGTGGGGGATTCGATTTCGGTTCCAAACCCAGTAAAACCGGTTGTCTTAGAGGATTTAACGAGAGAAGATTTTGTTTTACTGATGGGACGAAATGACCCTGTCAAAGGCCACGCATTCGCTTATTCTCTAGGTTTAGATGACCTCAGAGTGACTGGCGTTGACACAGCTCCTGACGGAGTAAAGGCTCTGGGATGGGTTAGTGAGAAAGAAAAATGGAGATTGTTGAATTCTGCAAAGGTTTTGATTGTACCATCAAAATATGAGGCTCAACCTATGGTAATTTTAGAAGCGTTGTCGGTTGGTTGTCCAGTTGTCGCTTCTGAAAATGTGCCAGACCTTCCAGCATGTGTTAAAACTGCCAAACTTGGAGATAAACAGCAGTGGCTTGAAGCAATAAATAATCCAACAACAGAAGGATTGCAAGAATCGGTTTCACAGCATTCTATTGATTTAATTCGAGAAAAATGGGCCGACATTTATTCTCGAATCATCGAATCTAATACGGCAACAGAATGATCCCAAGAAAGATTGCTTTCAGCAAACTCTCGAGCCTTTTTTTGCATTACCGATAATTCATCTCTGTTTAATTTGCGTAACCAATTTACAGAATGAGAAATGAAATCTTCTTCTTTGAAAAATTGTGAAAACTCTTCTCCTCCTTTTTGTCTATGACCGTCATGGTCAATTCCACACAAAGCCATGCCAGATGCGAGATATTCTGAGCGTTTTAATGGGCTTGCCATACTCCATACCATCATTTCAGGCATCGGTAAGAATCCAATATCATAATTTGCCATTCTTTCTGCAAGCACTTCTTGCGGGAGAGATTCAGTAATTTCAACGCCTTCTAAACCAATTCTTTTCAATTTTGGAATGGCGTCTCCTGTTCCGTGAATGTGTAGAGTTGCGTCAACTCCAATCTGCTTAAGCCCGTTAAAAATCATCGCAAGGGACATGACGCCACGGTTGACATCAACCCTTCCTATGTATGCTAATTTTAGTGGCCCATCTTTGGCAGAAGGTTTGAATTTTTCAAGGTCGACTCCCGCTTGGATTACCTCTATTTCCGCAGTTATTGGACTTGGTTCTACAAAACTCAGAATTGCTTCTACATGCATGTCTGATACCGCAGTGCCTCGTTTTGCTCTCCTCCAAGAATTAAACCAAATTGGCCATTGTAATTTTGCTAGAATTCCGGGGTCTGCTGGCGGGCTCCGGTCCATCAAAATTACCGGTGCAGTGATGTAATTCGCTATCTTGAAAATCGGCCAATCGATTAGTACAACCTCCGCTAAAGAAAATTCGGATGACCGTTTCTTCAAGTTCTTTACAATACTTCGAGATTGGAAGCCTCTACGATTGCTTCGCTTGACCTCATTATGCATGAATAATGCATTCTTTGGTTTCCCGGGTGAATAAACGATTACTTCGTGGCCTTTTCGCACTAATCCGTTAGCTAACTCAATAACGGTTGTAGAACTCAATGAATTGCTCAAATCCTTTGAGGAGAGCCAGATTACTCTCAACTAATCCCCTCCGATAGGGATGTAAATTCGAGGCCGGGCATTTGCTTTCTCAAAATTGAGATGTCGGCTAATGATGTGTGAATATCTCCCTCGCGTGGTTCTTCGAACTGTATTTGATAATCTCCTTCGAGAGATGATGTCAACAGATCAACTAACTCTAGTAAGTTTGTACCTTCACCGGTTGCGATGTTTACTTCACTAGGAATTGGGTCCATCTCCATTAATCGAATGATAATCTCGACTAAATCATCTACATGAATAAAATCTCTAACTTGGGTTCCATCACCATAAACAGTCAACGGCTGGCTATTTTCTATTGCATTTCTGAAAGCTGGGATGACAGCGGCGTAATTACTTTGCAAACTATTACTTGAACCATATACATTGAAAAACCTCATAGCGCACGTTTCTATTTCGGTTCTTTTAAGTAATTCTTCACCTACAATCTTTGATACCGCATAAGGAGATTGTGGGATTAGTGGCGCACCTTCTGTCGTCGGTAATTGGTCAGAATCTCCATACACTGCTGCGCTAGATGCAAATAAAATTCTCTTGACTCCTGATGCTTCAGCCGCGGAAATAAGTGAAGATGTCCCGTCTACGTTAATCGATAATGTTTCATCGGGATTGATAATTGATTCGGAGACAGAAACTTGGGCTGCCAGATGAATGATGAAATCGATACCTTCGAGTGCTAATTCATCTCGTATATCCGCAGTTAGGCATTCCCATGGTTGGGTGTTTTTGTGGTTTAGATCTATGGAGATCACGTGATAGCCGAATGAGTGAAGTTTTTCACAAAGATGAGTGCCAATGAAGCCTGCTCCTCCCGTCACTAGAACACTCGGCATGAACAGTTGTCCAAGTCCAAGGTCAACATACCTTCGCTTAAATCATCCATCGGGTTCAAAAATGAAGTCTTTTACACCTTAACTATGGGCTGGACGACAGACTTTGCAAGTAAGGCACAAAGTGGTGACTTAACTGTGGGTGTAATCGGTCTGGGATATGTCGGCCTACCTACCGCCATCGGCTTCCATGATGCTGGGTTCAATGTTTGGGGCGTTGATATTTCCGAGAGAACTGTTGAGATGGTTAAGCGTGGAGAAAACCCCACTGGTGACCCTGACGTGGATGATATAATTCCAGAACCTGGCGCTAACAGATGGAATATTACTACCTCAACAAGTGAGGCTGTTCCTCATTGTGATGTTGTATTAGTCACAGTTCCCACTCCAGTCACGGAAGACCTCAAGCCTGACTTAACATATGTTCAAAAAGCAGGAATTGCTGTTTTTGATTCGATCAAAAAAGGCTCCAGAACGATAATTGTGTTAGAGTCTACAGTTTATCCTGGCGTCACCGCTCAAACTTGGATGCCCGAAATAGAGCAGATAGGATTAGAAATTGGTGTTGATGTTGAAATTGCATATTGTCCAGAAAGATTCAACCCCGGAGATTCTGCCCACGGGGTTAGACAAGTTGCTAGAGTAATTGGGTGCTCAAATTCTGAGGTTGGAGAAGGTCTTGTCGGATTGTATAGTCGTCTGACATCTGAAGACGTACGTTATGTTGGAAAATTAGAAGTTGCCGAGGCTGCTAAAGTAATTGAAAACGTTCAGCGAGATATCAATATCGCACTTGTCAATGAATTGGCACGAATATTCCCTGAATTAGACGTTGATGTCGAAGATGTTCTTTCGGCGGCTGCTACAAAGTGGAACTTCCACCGATATACACCAGGTGTAGGAGTAGGAGGCCATTGTATTCCTGTTGACCCATACTACATGATGCAGAGAGCTGCAGATGTCGGCGTCCCTGCTGAATTAATCACAGCAGCACGAGCAGTAAACCGAACCATGCCAATTCACGTAGCTGGGATCCTCAATGAGTTACTCTACAAGGCAGGTGTTCCTTCAGGAGAAGGCAAGGTTCTACTTCTAGGCTGGTCATACAAAGCAGAGGTTGGTGACCCAAGAGAAACTCCCGCTGAGCCGTTGACTGAGGCATTGCAATCTAAGGATATTTCAGTTGCAGCATATGATCCTCATCTTGAAGAAGGAGATTTCCCAGAGGGTGTTGAAGTTGTAACCAACATAGATGCCGCTGAAGGGTATGACTTAGCGGTTCTCGTTACTGCTCACAAGGCATGCCAGGAAATCGATTGGACTAGCCTTGCTTCTAGAATGCGAA
>Ga0255768_10000155_pt1 | contig 70616 bp, 71 predicted proteins | sample 071ome_33_FD_179983 | JGI IMG/M metagenome (GOLD analysis project Ga0255768, IMG submission 179983) | Coastal salt marsh microbial communities from the Groves Creek Marsh, Skidaway Island, Georgia - 071412AT metaG (version 2) | ecosystem: Environmental > Aquatic > Marine > Intertidal zone >... | reverse complement strand
CATAGGGGTCGCAATCATAGATAGCCTCATGGTCAACAAATGCCTCAAACTCGGGGGTATCAAAGCAAACCGCGTCCTTGATCTTAGCCATGTGATCTCCTCAACTAGTAAGTGGTGCAACCGTAGCATGGGTGTGTGACATTCTTAAGGTCGTAACGTAAAGGCTTGATAACAAAACGATAACTTTCCGGCCCGTCCCCTCAAAAACCCTTTATTTGCAACGGTTTTTAGGTGCTACTAATCGCCTCCACAAAAAACAAAATAAAAATAATAATAGAGGGTACAAGAACAAGCATGTAGATAAAAAGGTTTGGATCGTCGTTCATGTGTTCACCTTATACATGCACTCCAACGCTTCACCCAAACATGCCTCAACATGATTGTAGTCACCATCAAACAATGCAAGTGCAGCACGCTTGATGTTGTTCATTGCAATAAACTCATAGTCGTTTAGTTCTAGGTTAGATCGCATCTGGTAATTCCTCCTGACATTTAGAACAATACACTTGATACCCTTCCCAATACGCTGGCCTTCCGCAATGTTGCCATGAAACATCGCCGTCAATCATTTCCCATTTAGACATTGGTAACTCTTTCAGTAAACTCATATTGATCTTCATTTACATCTGCCCCGCACTCTACACACACTTGCAGTTCGCAGGTATCGCATTCATCGCAATCAAGCCAACGAACAAATGCGTTGCAACATTCTGAGATTAGTCCGTCAATAATCATCATGCCCACCCAAAGAAGTTGCTCATGTTGTAGTTGTCGATTCGGATACCCTTGTGAAAAGTAACGTCCACGCTTGCACCATTCAGCATGTCCTCATATTCGACAGGATCAATCTCTGCAACGCTGCACAGATAAACCTTGTCGGACAACGAGATAACAGTACCCGTGCCCTCATGGTAGATAAATAGATCTTGCATTAGTTTACCTCCGATAGGGCTTGGTCAAATGTCATTGAGCAATCTTGACAATCATTGTCTACCCACCAATCGGGGTAGCCACAAGTTTCACACATTAGAAAGGCACCTCCGCATAGGTAACCATCTTGGAACCGTTCCACAGTTGGATAGTTCCATCATTGTCATTGTAGAACGGCTTGCCAACATAGTCGAAGGCGTTCTCATCGAAAGTGGCGTAGATATCGCGCCATGCGTCATTCAGCATTAGTCCATCATCTCCTCAAGTCGAAAGGCGTTACAATCGGCACATAGCGGTTGTCCAGAGGTGGACACGCTCCAGGACTTGCGTCCCTCCGCACGCGCTTTGGCGGCGGTATCACAAACGATGCAATCATTTACCATGGTGCTAACACTAGCATAGGGGTCTGACACTCCCCCGAAACAATCATTGACTACACGGGTGTAGTTGGCGATGGCTTGAGCCATTGGATTAGACCGCATGGAGATCAGCCTCCCCAAGGGTTTCCACGTTAGCAACGCGGCCCCAAAAAGCAGGGTGATCAGTGGGGTCACCAGCGGTGGTGACACGGGAGACATACCCGTCTGTCGTGGTAACGAGATAAACAAACATTCGTTACTCCTTTCTAACTTGCCCTAAGGCTATCATGGGGGTCTGACATTCAGGGGTCTGGAAACTATGACAAAACGGACATTCTGAAAAACTTTTTTATTTTTTTTGTGTGGGGAAAATCACATCGTAACGTAAGGGACAAATCGGACATTTCGGGTCCGGCGATTTTCAGCCTGTTTGTCAAGCCGAAAACCCCTTTATTTACAACGTTTTTTCAGGTTGCTTGTATGGTGCATAGATACGCAACCAATCAACCAGCAACTCGCGGGGTATGTAGCGATAGACTCGCGTGTCCAATGCTTCTGCATCTGCATACTCTGCAAACACATCAATAGTTTCCACATACCACTTGTCATCATGGTCAAAGAATGCAGCCTCACAGAATGATTGTGCGTTAGACTCTGCGAACCATGACACATATGCAATGTCAGGGTGATCGACAGGTTGCTTCCAGGGGTTACCTATCTGACCTGCCTTGCCGAACAAGGGATCATGCATTTGCATATTCCTTCTCCTCAAAGTAGTAGGTGATGAAGTTCTGTGCTGCTTCCATGAAGTCAAGCATGGTGGTCTTGTTCTTTTCCCATGAGAAGGAGAACAGATCAACTTCCCTGCCGTCGCCGTTGTAGCAGTAGGCGTAGTGACCACCCTTGACCCATTCGATGGTTTCACCAAAGGGCAACCCATGAAGGGTGAGGGTGTCGCGGTCTGATGTGATGCGAAGCATGTGCTTTCCTTTCGTTTGATCTGATCCTAGCATGAGGGTCTGACACTCGCCTAGTGGCGAATGCAGAATGAATGCCCACGGCGGCACTCAAAGTAGTCATCACAATTCTCACAGATGTTTTTGTAGCCATACTGTGGAGTGAACTCCTGCTTGCAATGGATACAGAATCCCTTATCGTTGGTCATCGTTGCCAACTCCTTTCGATTTGTCGTTAGCCCTAGCGTACCATGGGGGTCTGACAGTGGGGCCAAGCAGGTCGGTACAAATCGGACAGGTTTCATAACGTAATCGTAACGAAAATATTCACAAGTTATCCACAATCCGGCGATTTCGACCTGTTTGTCAAGTCGAAACGCCCTATGTTATAAAACTGTTACATTACCCCTGCTAGATACCATGCACCTGCAAGGGTAGCCAGGACAACTAGAAGGATTGGCATTAGTTAGCAGGCTCCCAAGTGTAGAGGTAGTTTCCATCAGAGTCTGTAAATGGGCAATCATTTTGCCATGCGCTTTCCCAATCTTGTGATGCTTGATAGTCTGCACAAGTTGGATTGGGTTGTGTTTCTATTGCACCCGCGATGCCAATCAGTGCAAGCAAGCAAAGCACAAAGAAAGTACCGACAACAAACTCACCACGCTTGGTTAGTTTCATTAGACTAGACCCTTCTGCATGAGATCGAATTCGATATCTACCGCTGCATTTTCCCAGGTATCGGGAACGAGAACGGTAACCATTTCATCAACGGGAATGTTGATAACTTGATTGTCTTTGATTGACTTTGCATAGATGTAGTCAAGATCCCAATCGACAATCTCGAAAGGGTATTCGGTAGTACCCACGCGAACATCGAAAGTATGGGGCAATTCCATGGCTCGCATGGTCTTGATTTGCTTTACTGAGTCAATCATCTTTCTATCTTTCTACTAGGTTAGTTGGATACTATCACAGGGGTCTGACACTACCCCCGATGGGGGCAGTCCTGAGGATCATGCCTATTCAGACACCCTGAGCAGTAGGTATCGAATGCGTCCGATACCGCTTGCTTGTAGTTGGCAACCGCTAGGGCGATTGCGTTTGCTTTGCGTGTAGCCATTGTGACCACCTAACCTTTCTTTCTATGTCTCCGACTCTACACTAGGGGTCTGACATTCGCAACTTGAGAATGCATACAAAACGGACATTTTGAAAAACTTTTTTTATTTTTTTTTATCGGAGTGTCGGCTTGACACAAGTAAAAAAATATGTTATATGTGTGCTCACTATTTAAAAATTTGATTACTATATCAAAACATGCATCATACATATTTATACAAAATTAAACTTTGATAAAATAAAAATTGAATATCGCGGGGGTAGAAAATTTAAGCCAGTAGAAAAAAATAAGAATCAGTGATTGGCTATATAAAAAATTTTTAAACTTTGATAAAATAAAACTATGTATATGACCTATCCAACTCTGGGTAGATCAGGTAGGTTAGGAAATCAACTATGGCAAATAGGATCTACTGTTGGTCTTGCTAGGCTTCAATATCATGAAGAAAGCCCTATGCACTATGATGTAATATTTCCTAGATGGAAATATTTTCCATATTTCTCATTTCCACAAAACTTATTTACAGATGACTCTTCTCTGATTGCTGATGCGAAGCATTCTAGGAATTTTTGTCATTGGCTACAACCTAGACAGCGGGGGTACATGCATGATTGGAAATGTTTGAATTTGGCTAAGAATGACATGTCTGATTGGGTTCGTCCATCCAATCTTATGAAGTCATTAATGAAGCCATATGCCAATAAGATACAAGGGGCAACAGCGGTACATGTCAGAAGGGGTGATTATCAAAAGGTATGGGGAGGTATCAACTTACTTTCCAAAGAATATTATTTAGATGCATGGCCTAAAAAAGGCAGGGTAGTCATCTTTTCTGATGATCCCAAATGGTGTAAAGACAATTTACCAAGGGTAAATTCAGAAGTTATTCACGAATCAGAATTTCTTGATTTCCATCTCATGGCATCATGTGAAAATCATGTTATATCTAATAGTACATTTTCATGGTGGGCAGCATTTAATTCATCAAATGTAACATATCCCCTACCCTGGATAAAAGGGGCTAACTTAGATATCTTCAAAAACTCATGGAAACCCGTGCAGTGGCAATAACGTAGTTATTGTTTGTTGCACATGGGCATGTTTGGTTATTCTCGCCGCCGAAAAACTGTCATAGTCTGGTATAATTTTTGTGTGCAAAATAACGGTCCATCATGGAAGTACCGTAGGCGAGCAGTTTTTGGATCTATGATATTTTCATCTCTAGTCATACTATATTCATTGTGGTTTGCTAGAAATGATCCTGTTGCAGAAACCGCACTACTGAGTGCCTTTGGACTCATGGGTGCTGTCACTGCTGCCTATATTGGTGGATCAGCATATGAAGATGTAAGACTTCATACCAATGAAAACGAAGAAGAAATAGGAGAATATTAATGTTTACAAAGCAGTTCATCACTGACGCAAGCGAAAGAGCAATTAAGACTTTGGCTCAAACCTTTTTAGCATTAGTTGCTGGTGCAGAGGTATTTAATGCGTTCACCGCTGACTGGGCACAGATTATTGGTGTCTCAGTAGGTGCAGCAATTTTGTCTTACGCAACATCCATTATTTCTAAGAATATTGGGTCAGACAAGAACTCTCCCTCGCTCCTTTCTAAGGAGTAAAAAGTGTTATAATATTTTTATAACTTTTTTAGGAGAAAATTAAATACAATGAACGTAGTCGAAGGGGTGTTCCGCAATAAAATGCGCGAACGCCCCTTTGACTTTTATGTAGCATTTGTATTGTTTATGCTAGGACTATACGGGATAGTAGATGATGGTTTTCCAGAGTCTGCTGTTGAGGGTTATTTATGGTTAATGCATATTATTTGTGCATACTTTATGATTTCTGCCGCCGCGATTATGTGGTCGCTTACTTGTCATAGGAACAACCACCCTGTTTCATCACTTATGGCAGAGATGTATGGCTGGGGGTTCATTGCTGCGGCTGCGGTTGCTACATCACTATCATATTTAAGCGTATTCTTTGTAGGCGGTGCAGAAAATTGGCTGTCATGGGCTATTTGGCTAACAATTTGGATTGGAATGGCAGTATCATCATTATTTAGATCATTAGATTTGTATAATTTTTATAGGAGTCTTACTAGATAATGGACACAAGCATAATTGTTGCAATAGTAGGTGTACTTGCCGCTCCACTTGCAGCATTCGCAACATGGTTTGTAAACAGAAAAAAGCACATATCAGATATTTATAACGCCCTATCTGAGTCATCTCAAAATGCTGTAGAAACAATGCAGATAACAATGAATGAACTCAGGAAAGAGTTGGTAGAGGCAAAAGATAAGATACAAGAACTCATTTATGAAAATGAAGCACTCAGAGGTGATCTGAAAGAACTTAAGATTCAGAATGAGGCACTGATGAAAGAAAATATTGCACTAAAAGACAAGATAGATGAACTTTATCAGCACATCAAGAGTATGAAGTAGTTTTTCTTTTGTGAGTTCTTACGGCATGACAATTAGCACATACAATTTCACATTTATCAATCTCTGCCTTTATTGTTACCCAACTGTAATCTGATCGTATTAGATTTGAGACATTTGCTTTTTTATTATCAGAGATATGGTCAAACTGCAAGGCATAGGGGCTTTCGTTATACCCGCAATCAATGCATCCCTTATCAGATTTGATAATTTGTGCCAACCTCCATTTTGCTGCACGCTTGCGTGCTCTAGGAGACTTAGCGGTGCTCGTTCCAAGCCGCTGTTGTTGCGGGATACAACTGGTGGGCAACGGTATTAACGGCTCTAGCATACTCTCTGATTTCATATTGAGCATCTTCCTTGTCTCTCAGTGATATAAAGTGTAGCACTCCATTCAGGCTTACCGTCCAACGCCACCGTACATACATGCTGTAGGCGGGTAGCAAGAGTCGTGCCTGTTCTGGTGCGATACCGTCTTCCAATGCTTCCTTATAAAGCCTATCGCCTTCTACAACCATCTTTTCTAATTGCCTGGTGTACTTGGCACCAATGTCTGCTATAACAGGCTTTCCGCTTCCTTGCTTGCGATTTTCAGGAGCACTGCGCCACTCCATTGGCATAGGAATATAGAATTCTTCTTCCTCCGTAATATAGCGTCGTGATGATTCATTCCAACCATCTTGTTCATCAATCATAGTTGCCCCAATATGATGCTTCCACCATTGCCTTGCTACCATTAGAGGAGCATATACTTCAAAAGTCATTACACAATGTCTTAAGGTAGAATCATGCTTATGTTTTATCAAAAAGTTTATTAGTTTTGTATCACTATCAGAAAGAGATTGGACTTCTTTATTAAAACTAACTCTTGCACTATTTACTACATCAATATCAGAACCCATATTGTTTACTAGTTTTATATACCCTTTTTCTAAAACCTTCACTTTTACCTTCCTTTTAAGAAATCGCCTGCGGCGATCAGTAGATCCAGAGAGTGAGGAAGACAGTTTTTTACTCTTCATCCCTATTGGTTATATATACTACACCATCAAAAACAGGTGTCAAGAGTTTTATATGCAATTTTTTAAATATTGTTATTGAATCGTTGCTATGGCTAGCATTTAATAAAGGTGATATAATAAGATTAATAAAAATTGGGAGATTTTTTGTAGATGCTACCAGGAAAATATAATTTTGTTTGTCCTCAAGGATCTACTTTTTCTCAACAATTAACCTGGAAAATAGGTGGAGAACCAGTAGATCTTGGCGGTTATTCCGCAAGAATGAAGGTGAAGGAGTCATTAACTAGCACATCTTCAGTATTAGATTTAACAACAGAGAATAATAAAATAATACTAGGTGGGTCATATGGAACTATTCTTATTTTAATTGACGCTAGTGAAACAAACTCAATATACCCAACAAAGTATATTTACGATTTAGAACTCATATCTGTTTCTTTAGAGGTTACAAGGCTAATTGAAGGTAAGTTTATAGTTACTGCGGGAGTGACAGATTAATGCCAGATGTAACCGTAGAAGTTGTTGATGCTTCTGTATCAGTAGAAGTTTTAAATCAACATACAACAATAGAACTTGGAACTTCTGGACCTCAAGGGTCTAGGGGATCTAATATATTATCTGGAGCGGGAGACCCTTCTCCAGTTATTGGTCTGATTGGTGATCAGTATATTAATACTACTACCACCAAACTTTTTGGACCAAAAACAGAAAGTGGCTGGGGAGAAGGGGTGTTTTTGGGAGCAAATTCTACAGATGTTGCCCAAATATATACTCAACAATCTCCTTCTACTGTATGGAATATTGCTCACACCCTGGGCTTTACTCCAAATATAACAATAGTTGACGATAATGGCGAAGTGATATTGTGCGATTTAGAATATGTTAGTGAAAATAGTACAATAGCAACTTTTTCAGAACCAATATCGGGAACTGCATATTTATCTTAGAAAGGAGATGAATTTAAATGGCACAAAGATTATTAACCGATCTTGATTTGGCAGGAAATCAACTTCTTAATTCAACATTTGAGAAGGCAGCGTCAGATCCATCAACAGACCTTTTTGAGGGAAGGATTTATTTCAATACAACATCCGACAGGCTAAAGGTTTATAACGGATCTTCCTGGGAATTTGTTGCTCCAATAACTTCCGTTTCAGGAACAGCAAATGAAATCACCGTTTCTTCCCCAACATCAGATGGATCTATAACAATTTCATTGCCTAGCACAATCAATGCAGACACTACTGGAAATGCTGCAACCGCAACTGCTCTAGAGACTGCTCGCGCTATATCTCTAGGAGGAGACCTATCTGGCTCTGCTTCTTTTGATGGAACGGCAAACGTAACAATTTCTGCAACAATACAGCCTGATAGTGTTGAACTAGGAACAGACACTACAGGAGATTATGTAGAAAGTGTTAGTGCAGGAACTGGAATTTCAGTTTCTGGTACTGGAGAGGGTGCTGGCGTAGTTGTAACAAACGCTGGTGTAGTTTCTCTTTCAGGAACAACAAACGAGATTACAGTTTCTGGATCAACAGGGGCTGTAACACTAGGTCTGCCATCAAGCATAACAGTAGATGTTGTTGGTGACTTGACTGGTAATGCAGATACAGCAACTGCCCTAGAAACCCCAAGAACCATTTCTTTAGGAGGTGACCTTAGCGGATCTGCATCATTTGATGGTACATCAGATATTACAATCTCCGCTACCCTGGACTCAGGATCGGCAGTAGATTCTCTGACTGGAACAGCAAATGAAATTGAGGTATCAGCATCTGTAGGTGCTATTACAGTAGGATTACCAGACGATGTAACAATCGGAAACGATCTTACTGTTAGTAATGACCTAGTTGTAAATGGAGACCTAACTGTTTCTGGAACCACCACAACGGTCAATACAGAGACTATTTCTCTTGCAGACAACATCATCACTCTTAACTCCAACGCCACTGGATCTCCCACCGAAAACGCTGGAATTGAGATTGAGCGTGGTGATTCTACAAATGTTGCTCTACGTTGGAACGAGACTGGAGATGAGTGGGAAGCCACTACTGACGGTTCTACATACAAGACCGTTCTCCTTTCTGGGGACGCAGCATCAACTGATATAAGTGATTTCACTGAGGCATCACAGGATGCAGTAGGTGATATGGTTGCAAACACATCAACCGTAAATCTCACTTACACAGATGCAACACCAGAGTTGAAGGCAGATGTTAATCTTGCTACAACAAGTTACCTGGACGACTCTGCTGGGCTGGCAATTGATATTGCAACCCTGGAAGCAAAGTTGGTAACAGATTCTTTCACAAAGAAGGCATCTGCTAACCTAGGAAATGGATCAAACACATCTTTTGCAGTTACTCATAATTTGGGTACAAGAGATGTAACAGTAAATGTATACGACAATTCAACATATGATTCAGTCATTGTTGACGTTGTTAGAACAGATGTAAATACAGTTACTGTATCATTTGCAACAGCACCATCAAGCAACGAATTCAGAGTCGTTATTGTTGGTTAGTATGATGTTGGAGGGGGGTAGAATTATTACCCCCCTCCATATCAGAAAGGTATAATGTATATATGTCAGCAAAGTTTTTAACACCAATAAAGTTGATTTCTTTGTCTTCAAACCCAGCAGCGGGTTCAGAAGGAGAACTTTATTACAACAGTACAGATGAAAATCTAAAGATTCATAACGGAACAGACTGGTCTTCAATAACTAGTTCTGGATCAAGTTCTTCTTCATCAACAGTAGATTTTGGATTTGCTTATCCAACCGATGCACAAAACGGAAAACTTTTTTACAACATACAAACTGGAAGATTGGCTATATATTACAACTCCGCATGGAGAGAGTTGGCCTTCTTTGATGAGGTCGCATCAATAGTTGGCGGATCTTCTTCAACAGATTTTACAGAAAGCGGCCATGGAGAAATGGACGGTGGAGATTCATCAACAACAACTTTTATAAATGTTTATGATGGAGGAAACTCCGACCTGTCTGACACATATGTTTCAGGGGAATCTCTGTCTGCTGGAAGTTCTTCAACAGAAAACTTTTCTCTTTCAGTTCAAGGCGGAAACGCTGGAACCAATGTTTTTGAGGTAGAAGTGGATGGAGGAACTTCCTAATTTTATGATATAATAAAAAGGAATAGGTGAATAAAATTGGCAACTAAAATTCAAGTCAGAAGAGATACCGCTAGTCAGTGGTCTTCAAATAATCCAACACTAGATAGTGGAGAAATTGGATTTGTAACTGATGAAAATAAAATCAAACTGGGTGACGGCTCTACAGCGTGGAACTCTCTTGAGTACGTCAAGGCTGATGCGATAGTAGACTCAGTAGAACTTGGCACAGATACCACAGGAAATTATGTAGAGACGTTGGTTGCAGGATCGGGTGTAAGCCTTTCTGGAGAAGGTTCCGAAAGTGCTTCTGTAACAATAACCAACGAGGGTGTTGTTTCTCTTGCAGGTACTGCATCAGAGGTTGAGGTATCTGCTTCAAGTGGCTCAGTTATTATTGGCCTTCCAGACAGTGTTAATATATCTACAGATTTGACAGTAGGTGGAAACCTAACTGTTAATGGTACCACTACTACCGTAAATTCTACAACCGTTACAGTAGATGACAAGAACATTGAGTTAGGTTCAACTGGTTCTCCCACCGATACCTCCGCAGACGGCGGCGGTATCACTCTTAAGGGTACAACAGACAAAACCTTTAACTGGATAGATTCAACAGACTCTTGGACCTCATCTGAAAATATAGATCTTGCTACTGGAAAAGTTCTAAAGATTAATGGAACAGAAGTACTTTCTAACAGCAATTACACAGGAAATGCTGCAACGGCAACCTCCCTAGAAACTGCTAGAACAATATCCCTTGGAGGAGATCTTTCAGGTTCCGCATCATTTGATGGAACAGGAGACGTAACTGTTTCTGCAACTATTGAGGCAGATTCAGTAGAATTAGGAGCAGACACTACGGGAGACTACGTTGCTGATGTTTCTGCTACAGGAAACGGACTTTCTGTTACTGGAACAGGAGAGGGGGCATCTGTAGTAATTGAAAACACAGGCGTTACATCGCTAACTGGAACAGCGAGCGAGGTAGAAGTTTCTGCTTCAGCAGGTTCTATAACTATTAGTCTACCCTCAACAATAAATGCCGATACATCAGGAAATGCTGCAACTGCAACAGCACTTGCTTCTGCACAAAGTATATCTCTTACAGGAGATGTTAGTGGGTCAGCATCATTTGATGGAAGTTCTGGGGTATCTATATCGGCAACAGTTGCAGACGATAGCCATGATCATACCGATAAAGCACCAATAAATTCTCCAACATTTACAGGAACCGTCACTGTACCTGGATTAACATCGACAGGAACAATTGTTGGCACTCAGGCAACAACTTCTCTATCAACTTTAAGAATACCACACGGAACTGCACCAACATCTCCAACAGATGGAGATATGTGGTCAACCACTAGTGGACTTTTTATTCAAGTAAATGGATCTACAGTAGGACCGCTAGGTACGGGTGGCGGTGGAGGAGGATCTTCCGCTACACTTCACACAATGTTTGCGATAGGAGCCTAAAAGTATGATAAAATATATACTAAATGTGGAAAATAAAAATAAGAACGGTAAAGATGAATAATGGCTGAAACATACAAGAAACTTGGATCTGTCGCACCAACAGATAATTCAGAGCAAACTCTTTATACAACTCCAGCATCAACAGAGACTTTAGTTTCCAATATAACCGTTATCAATAGATCCGCTGACTCTGCCACTTTCGATATTGCAGTTTATGACTCTTCTCCAACAAGACAGGACACAGTATATGACTTTATCGTCATTGGAGAAATTAGCGGAACCACCTACAATGAAGTTCACAGAAGCACTGATGGCTTAACATGGACAACAACTACCGCAATTGGTCTAAAACCCGATGAATTAGATCAGCCCACAGACAATAATAGTTCTCTTACATGGTGGGAAAACGAACAAAAATATATTGCTGCCGTTAACAATGCCTTTTATCCATTATGGCAGTCTACAGACGCAACAACCTGGAAGGTTCTTGGAGGCGGTGATTCCCGTAGTGGTCTGTGGACTGGTTCAACAATGTATTATGATGGCACCGTGGGAAATTATGTATTTAATCCAGAAGGAAGACAGATATTATATGTTACTGGAACAAATAACCATAGAGCACTTTACAGCACTGACGGAGGAACCCTTTGGACACTTTTCACTCTGCCTAAACAATACAATTCTTCAGGAAGCCAATTGAGTTCAAACTACCATAGGCATTCTGCATATGGAAATGGAAAATTTGTAGTACTTGCAGAAACTTCTAACATAAACACTGTTTCAGTATCAGATAATGTCATAGGTTGGACGAGTAAAACACTTGCTCAAGGACTAAGCAGTGCTACCAATAAACTTGTTTTTGCAAAAGACAAATTCTTTGTCTGGGAACCAACAGTTACAAATCCCGCAGTTCAATACAGTGAAGATGGAGAAACTTGGAATTCGTTTTTTATTCACACTTTGGCAGGTGCTAGTGGAAACACCTGGACCCATGTCATGAAATACAAGGATGGATACCTATTCCACACTGCTGCTGGTAGTTCCTATTACAGCACTGACCTGTCTACTTGGAGCGCAGAAATATCTAGTGCTGGAACTAGTTATCCTGAATCGTACCTATATAATGGAAAAAATCTTGTTTATGTGACAAGTGCTGGAAATACTAAAACACTTACTTATCCACATACCCCAAATACTACATGGGATGATGTAACAACAGGCCGCTTTAGTGGAAATCACTATGTCGGGGTAGTTAGAGAAATTAAAGATTACTCTGCCCCTACAGAAAATGTTTTGTATACTCAATCAGAGATACTACCAAATGAAACATTAGTTTTAGAAACAGGAGTTTGCCTATCTGCTTCAGCAACAATAGGAGTAAGAGAAAACTTTGTTGGTAATACAACATACGATGGAACAACGGCAACATCAGATCTTACATTTTCAACATATGGAGTAGAACTATCATGACAGAATATAAGAAACTAGGGAGTTCATCCCCAACTAAAGATACCACTGTGGAGGTTTATACTCCACCTACATCAACATCTGCTGTTGTTAGATCAATGCATATCACTAATAATTCTGATACCGCCGACACTGTTGAACTACTTATTACAGACTCCGAACCACAGGTAGTTATTGATTATTCTTCATATGCAGGAATTTTTGCAAACGATACAATCCAAGATTTTGCAGCAGGACTTTATTTTGAAGAAGGAGATGCATATAATCAAGGCACTGGTTATCAAACAGTCAGTGGCCCCTCTACATCTGCTGACTCGAAATTGTATTTTAGGGCCACTAATCAGTCACAGTCTGCCAATAATCCAAAAAATGCAAAAATTGCAATGGGGTATAGAGGGCAGTCTTACGCTGAAGTAGTTGAAAAAGGGGGAAGAGTTCCACCAACTCCAGACAACGGAGCAAGTGTTGTTAATCTGGTAGGAAATACCTCCACCCAAGATATATACGGTTTTACTTTTGCACACGGGTACTGGTGGTCTACCACACAAGATGGGGCGGTTTATAAAATACTAGATGATTTTTTCCCTGCCGATGCTGCCTCCTTTAATCCCACGGAGGTTACTACAGGACTCACTGAAACTGACCTACTCATGGCATTCGGTCCAGATGAATATGTGTATAACCCTAGTGCTGATCAATATGGATCAGGAACTTTGGTTTTGGTGTCGGCAGCAGGTACTGGTGCCTACTATTCAACAGATGAGGGTCAAACTTGGACAACAACATCCCTTCCATCAACAACTGGGTTAGGAACAATACAAGAATTAATTTATTCAGAATATTTAGGAAAATTCTTTGCTGTTAGATCAGCAGATAACGTAAACAATAACGCAACAGCACTTGATCAATCAACAGACGGAATTACCTGGACAAGGTACACAATACCTACTGGAACAATAGCGTATGATGCTAATAGCATAACATCAACAAAATCTTTCCTTGCGATAGAAGGGGGAACTCCTCAAATAGGATTATCAACTGATGGTATAACATGGACAAGCGGAACAACCCCTGGCAGTGTTGTAAGTTCGAATATTGAAACTTACTTACAAGATTATATTGTTGTGTTCCCTTATAGTAACACTAGTAGTAATTTTGCTCTATCAACGGATGGGACAACATGGACATACTCATCAAATGTTGGGCGAAGTGCCTACTGGTATAATCTTATTGGATATCACTCAGTTAAATCACAATTTTATAACAAAGACTATATTGTTTCAAAAACGATTCAGCCAAGGGAAACTATCACAATAACAGGCGGGTACACTTTGTCGGAAGATAATGGAGTATACTTTAAATCACAAAATGGAACATCTGCCGTAAACATATTTGGAGGAGAAATTTAATGGGTATTATAAGCAATAAAAGAGAAATTTATTCTGAGTTTACGGAGTATTTTGATCCATCACTCTACATGTTTGCCAACGGTAATTTAGTTCTTGACGACGGAGAAAGCCTTTCTGTATTAGAAGGTACTGCACCATCTGGTTTTAACTACCTTAAAGAGAGTGCACAAAATGATTATTTTGCTATTCACAACAATATCTATGTAACTCCTAGGATTTCTTACAACGTTCATTTTGAAGGAAAAATTTCAACAGACTATTCAGAAATAAACTGGGTAACAAGAACAAATCCCATTAAAGATTACGACGGAACTAGTTCATCATACTATGTAGATAAAGCCTTTTATCTTAAGGGAGCAGACAAGTTTATTGTAGCAGCAGAATATAACCATGCTGGTCAATATCTTAGAGTTGCTAAAGCATCATGGCCTCTTTCATGGTCTGCATACACACTACCTAATTTTTCCACTACCGCTACATTTTATATGGCAAATGATGTTTTTGTTCATATGAAGGGTATAGGCAATAATATTTTAGAGTTTACTACAGATTTAATTACATGGACAACATCTACTTCCCCCGCCATAAATTCTGGTAGTTACACCAGTGGTTACAAACCTAGGTTTGCTTACTCTGGGTCACTATATGCATTACAGGGCGAGGGCGGCAGCGTATCCAATGAAGTTCCTTGGACAAGCACCGACCTAATAACATGGACACAAGGATCACTAGCAGACCAATCCTTCAATTTTAGGGGACTTGCTGGAGGAAATGGAATATTTATTAAGTCAAAATATACTAATTATGGCAGTGGTAGTGACCACCCATACAGATCAACAGATTGTATAACTTGGACAAGAGCCACTACCCCGATTACATCCACTGGACCCAACTGGCGTGAAGCCTTTTTTAATGAAGCAGAACAAAGATTTGAAATTCACACTAATGATCCAGATCAGGCTGGCTATGCTCTTACTTTTTACTCAACAACAGACGGTGTATCTTGGACTATTCATTCAAAGCCACTACCATCCGATTATATGGTCTCCCTGGCAGCCTCGGAACCCGTACACATCTTTGCACTCAATAATCAAACTAAAACATCTCAACAAAATCTTGCAGATGTAATTCAAAGACAGGGTTCCGATATTTCTGAAAACTATGACTCAATAGTACTTCTGAAAACTATGATTCAATAGTTGAAAATGAAAAAGAAGTTAACGATAAATTTGCAGAAAAAGCAAGCCTATCTGGAGCATATTTTACTGGAAAGGTTGATGTTGTTTCAGGAACATCAATAGCAAGCGCATCCACAAGACAAATTACATATTCTGGACATGATCCAATATATGGAGTATGGAAAGAGTTTTATGCGCAGGCAACACCATAATAGCCCTCGTCTCTACCGATGGCATCACATGGACACAGCAAGTATTGCCTACGATTGCTAACTGGATTCCTGTAGGATCTGGATGACAAAATAGCAAACGTATTATATAATATTCATAACAGATAGGAAAAATAATGAAGCACTATGATGTTCTCATAGCAACTCCTGGGGCTATGATGGAGGCACAGTATGTAAAGAGCCTTGTGGCTACCCTCGCAGAGTGTGACAAAAGAGGAATAACTTATAAGTTTTTGAACAATTATTCCTCTCTTGTTCATCATGCAAGAGAAGCAACTATAACTGGAGGAGACGGGGCAAACTTAAACCCAGATGATACAGCACCTCTAGGAGGAACTGTAACCTATAACAAGATATTTTGGATAGACTCTGATATATCATGGGAGCCTTGGCAATTTTTTAGAATATATGATTCAGACTACGATGTTTGTACGGGTGCCTATCTCTTAGCAGATGGAACAACAACATCGGTTCATGAATGGGGAATTATTGGAGGTATGCCAAAGCAAAAGATTATGCAAATGTCAGAGCCTATGAAGATCCAAAGTATGGGTTTTGGATTTGTTGCCATGAAATTTGGGGTATTTGAAAGAATAGAAAGGCCATGGTTTAAGCATCAAAGTCAACCTGTAAAAAGAAGCGACGGCACAGAAATAGTAGATTCAATAGGAGAAGACGTTTCTTGGTGCATAGGAGCATATAATGCAGGAATAGACATATACTTTGATCCAGATGTTTTAGTAAAGCACATGAAAAAGATTCCTATTTCATGGTAAAATATATGTAATGGAGGTGAAAAAATATGGCAAGTAGATATGAGATTGAAGAAGGAACTCATGCAGTTAGAGTCTATTATGGAGATTCAGAGGTCGCTGGACTATTTCAACCACACTGGCCCAACGGAGATTCGTGGGATAGTGCAGAAGAGGCAGAGCAGTGGGCACAACTTTTTGTTGCTTCAATGGATGATCCAGAAGCACCTTTTGCACCAAACGCAAGAGGAGAAGAGGGTGCTCCAAAGCCAACTGCTGAAGAGATTCAGGCAATGATGGACGAAATGGAAGCGCAAAACACACCAGCAGAGTAATATTTATATAAATCATATTGGCTAGGGCTTGATTTGTCCTAGCCTTTATGATATCATAGGACACCTAGATTAAGGAACTTAAAATGGAAAACATATTCCCGTGGGATAATAATAATTTGGGCGGCACAGAAGTAGCAATGAAGTGGTTTCATAAAAATGTTCTGCCAGAAATGAAAAACATTAGAGACTATAGATGCGTATCTGTTCCTGGAGCACCGCAGCCTTTAGAAGAACTTTTTCAAGGAAAAAGAAATATATTGTGGCTACATCTTACACCAAATCAGGTAGACGATAGTGGACTAAATGTTTTAAAGAGGGAAGACTTTAAAGAAACAATAGAGAAGATTGTTGTTATTTCTAATTTTCATAAGAAGAAGACGGCACTAGAGATGAACGTAGATCCAGACATGATTCATGTTGTTGAGTATCCTATCGGAGAAATACCGTTCAATCCTACAAAATTTGATAATGTTGAAGTGCCAAAAATAATTCATGCATCCCAAGCAATCAGGGGTATGGATATTTTGTTGCAGGCAGTAAGAAAAATAGAAGAGGATTTTGAATTAAATGTATACAATGATTTCTATCCTGAGCAATATGATAATCCAGCACTAGACGAATTAATGAAGGATGAGAGAATTACTTTTTATGGTAAAACCCCCAGATCAACTGTTCTCAAAGCACTTGCAGATTCTCACATCCACGCCTACCCCTCTATTTTTGAGGAGACTAGTTGCATGATTCAGGCAGAGGCGTTGGCATCTGGAAACCTTTGTGTTTATAGTAACATAGGAGTGCTTCCAGAAACTTCTAGGGGGCACGGAACTATGGTTGACTTTTCTGTTCAGGAATTCCCTGTCATTCTTGATTCTTATACAAATGCTCTAACTGATGCCATAAACAAGGTAAAGAACGGACAGTTTGATCCAAAAGATCAGATAAAGGACATTGTTGAGTACAGAAAAGATGAAAGAATTATCAATCAATGGCTTGATTTTGATAAGTCTTTAGCGCAATAGCAAAGAGATGATGTTGTCCAGTGGCAAAAATAGCAGTTTATACCATAGCCAAAAATGAAGAGGACTTTGTTGAAAGATGGTATAAGTCTGCCAAAGATGCAGATTACCTATTTATACTAGATACTGGATCTATAGATAACACAGTCAATATAGCCAAGGATCTTGGGGTTAATGTAAAAGTTCAATCCTTTGATCCTTGGCGTTTTGATTATGCAAGAAACGCAGCACTAGAGTATTTACCAGAAGATATAGATATGTGCATCGCGCTTGATATGGACGAAATTCTTGTTGAGGGATGGAGGCATGAAGTAGAAAAATCGATATCTGATGGGATAACCAGACCAAGATATAAGTACACATGGTCTTGGAATAGTGACGGATCTCCTGGATTACAGTATGGTGGAGACAAGATACATAGTCGTAAAAATTACTACTGGAAGCATCCAGTACATGAGGTTTTGTGTTGTTCTAAACAAGAAACTCAAGGGTGGTGTAATCTAGAAATTCATCATTATCCAGATAAAACAAAGTCACGATCACAATATATGCCCCTGCTAAAATTGTCGGTAGAGGAAGACCCAGAAGATGATCGTAATGTTTTTTACTATGCTAGAGAATTATTTTTCCATAATCAAAAAGAAGAGGCGGCAAAGGAGTTTAAGCGTCACCTATCACTCCCCAGAGCATTGTGGAAGCCAGAACGTGCAGCATCTATGAGGTATCTTGCAAAGATAGAAGATAAAGAGACATGGCTTTTGAGGTCGGTAGCCGAATGTCCAGAAAGAAGAGAGGCATTAGTAGAGTTAGCACAATTTTATTACGAAAGTAAGCAGTTTGAATTATGCTATGCCTATGCTACAAAGGCTTTATCCATAAAGGATAAGCCACTAGAATACCTATGTGAAGACTTTGCCTGGGGAAGCACCCCATATGATCTTGCGGCTATTTCTGCCTACAACATAGGACTGAAGGAAAAGGCAAGGGTATATGGACAAGAAGCATTAAGACTAAATCCATCAGACTCAAGGCTTTCTTATAATATGGAGTGGTATAATAAATGAAGGTGATTAAAAAATGAGTTTTCCTGCTACCTTTAATATAAGTTACTACAAAGGTGACCTGTACCAATTTATTATAAATCCTAAGACAGCCGCTGGAACACCCTTCCCAATATCAGATACCTCCCACAATGCCTATTTCTATATTTCTGAATCAAGAGGCGGAAATTCATCCGACACCATTGAAGGATCAGCAGTAATAGATTCTTCTGGCAACCTTACATGTACTATCTTCCCGTCAGTTGGAAATCAATTAACATCGACTAATGGGTACTTTTACGATGTTTCTGTACAGAAAATTACAGACTCTAACGAACTTTATACCCTCGTTACTGGAACAATAAATGTTACACAAGACATAACGGAGCCACCAGAATGACGGTATTTGATGTTGTAGTCGACACTGATGACTTAGTTATTTTAGGTCCTCCAAAGTCAATTGATGTTTCTTTGGATATAGGAGAAAAAGGCGAAAGGGGAGCAAGATTTATTTTGGGATCAGGAAATCCCAATTTGCCAGGAGTAATTCCAAATGGTCAGGAAGTAAAAATTGGAGATGTTTTTTTAAACTCTTCCACAGCATCAAATTATGGATGGCTATACATTTACACCGTAACCCCCTTTGGAAACTACTGGGTATCCGCTCTTAAACTTCAGCCACCAGTATATGCCTCTAATTATGAAATTAGCACAAACTCTAATGGAGAAGCAACAATATCTGTTCCATTATCAGATATAGTTTCAGATATTTCTATAGATGATGTATCAAGATATACCATTAATCTAACATTAGATAACTCAAATCCATCAGCAGTATCAATAATTTCAAGGCAAATAGTTGGAACAAGCCTAATTATAGCAATAAAGGTTGCAGAATTTTCTGGATCTTCCTGGTCCTATATACAAAATCAAGAAAAGATAATAAACATTACAGTGTCGGTGGTATAATTAAAATATGTCTCAGCCAGTAGGACTAAGTTTTAAATCAAGAATTCCCACCTTTTCAGACGATGCCTCAATAGAAGAGGCTTTGCGTGTATATCACTATGGAATAGATAATTATTCTAATCAGCCAATTCCAAACGATAGCATTGAAGGAAACTTTAGAACACTGGATATCAGGGTTACCGCAAATGAGGACAATATAGCGGCACTTGGTCAGACTTTTATAGAAGAAATATCTTCTTCTTCAGATCCAAACGAAATTGTTCCAGAAAACTTAAGCGTTGTTCCTTTATCAATTAAAGGAGCGGTAAATCAGTCTGTACCGTTGCAAAATTGGAAAAACTCATCTTCAACAAACGTTGTCTCTGTATTTCCTAATGGTGGGGCATCATTCGCCAACTACGTCTCCATAGGAAATATTGCACAAACAACAACGTCTGCCTTAAAGATACAGATAATTAACTCCGCACACTCTGGAATAGTTGTTAGGCCAGCAAGCGGTCAAACCTCTAATATTCAGGAGTGGCAAAACTCCTCTGGTTCGGTAATCTCTAGAATTGCAGCAAATGGCAAGGTATACTCTAATAATTCTGAAGTAGTAAACCTAGTTGACACACAAATAATGTCAAATAAAACACTAACTTCTCCAACAATAAATGGAGGAACGGTTGTTGGATCTACATCAATAACATTATCTGGATCACAGGATAACTCTTCAAGAGCAAGAAATATTACTTTTTCTACCCTGGACCCAGTTTCTGAAGATGGTGAAGATGGAGATCTGTGGATTAAGTATTTGGTGTAAAAAATGTCTGGTATAAAGATATCTGGTTCCTGGGTTCCACCTACACAAGTTTATTCTAAGGTAGACGGTGAATGGAAAATTGCATCTCAGGCATTTAGCAAGGTAAATGGTCAATGGTATCCAACGACCTTTGCAAGCCCACCAGATCCTCCAGAAATTAGTTACGTCACCACTGGAACTTTTGAGATTGATAACTATGATCCATCACTAGTATATGAAGCAGTATATGTTTCAGGATCTGGAACCACTTCCTTTAACGCTACCAATGCCAGATTTTCTTTAAGTGGTCAAACCTCTAGATTTGAAGTAGTTGCTAGGTACGCCGCTGGTGCTCCAGCATCTGACCCTGCCTTTATGGAAAGAAAAAAGTATTCATATACCTACAGAAATGTTAGTTATACGGTAGAATATGGTTGCAACTGCTACCTTGACGCATCCTGCTATTGCACCTTTCCTTGGGGAAATTGCTATCAAGGAGGAACCCCTTCATGGGGTCAGTGTGGATGTTATGAAATGTGCTGGTGGTACTACAATGGAATAAAATGTCAAACATGCTATAGAAGTGAATGCTGTAGACAAATTTGGGATGTTTTAATAAATGAGCCAGGATATATAAATAGTGGAACAGAATGGTACAAGGTAACATAATATGAAAATAATAGAGATATATAAAGATAATAAGTCAACTATATGGATTGATGAAAAAACATATCTTGCAGTTTTTGATAACAAAGGAAATATATTAGCAGATTATGACTTAGCATCAGGTTTGAGAATTTTGCAAGATGAGGATTCAATAATTTTTTACATAACAGACGAAGATCTGGTTCCTGGAAATTGGAAATTTTTTGGAACAAAATTTGTTGAGGAAAATGAAAAAAGTATAGAGATAAAAGTTGAATCGTCAGGAATACTAGAAGGAAATGAAAGAAAAAGAGTTTATACAGAAAAAGATCCATGGTCTAAAAAAAGAGCATCGGGCCAATATGTTGATTCTGAAGAAAGAGAGAAAAGATTTAGAATTTGTTTATCTTGTCCATTTTTTTCTTCAAAAGATGGAACATGCTCTGTAAATGGTAACCTTGTAATAGAATCAACCAAGAAGTTTTATTCTTTTTGTCCAGAAGAAAAGTGGGGGGATAGAGAAATGGTGATGAAAAATATTTCTTCTTCTGTTTCAGAGAATGATATAATACTTCCAGAGCCAGTAGTTATAGAAGAAGAAGATCAGTCTCAGTTTGAGGAAGAACTAGAAGAGTATTTGAAAGGACTATAATGTTTGTAGAAAAAGAAAAGGCATTTGAAAGACTTGCTATTTGTAATGAATGCCCATCATTGTTTAAGGCAACATGGTCGTGCAAGGAGTGTGGGTGCTTTATGAAGGTTAAGGCAAGAATAGAGAACTCCACATGCCCTCTAGGTAAGTGGTAATGATATAATAGACTTATGTCTAGCGGTAGAACTGACAACTATGATTTCCCATACCCATTAGATTCAGATCCAGTAAATGTTGCTTCAGACATTGAGGAATTAGCAAAATCTTTAGATTCAGTATTAAATTCTGGATTCTCTCCAGACTTATCTGTTCCCAATGTTTTATATGTTAGTAAGGCTGGCAACGATGAAAACAATGGTCGGTCACCAGACTCCTCTTTTTTGACAATATCTGCCGCTGCCGCTAATGCCACATCAGGCTCAATAATTTTTGTAAAAAGTGGAACATATACTGAAAATAATCCAATAAACATACCCCAAGATGTATCAGTAGTTGGAGACAGTTTGGCAACAGTTTTCGTTATTCCATCAAACACCTCAGAAAATATTTTTTATATAAATAGTGGTGTTTTTGTAAATGGAATAACTTTTAAAAACCATATATCTCCCGCCGCTGCCATATCTTTTAATCCAGACGGATCTGCTGGAAGCATAACAACTACCCCAAGAATAAAAAATTGTGCCTCAGAAACAACAACGGGGAAGGGCATATATTTAGATGGAAGCGTCGCTTCTGGATATTGTCAGGCTTTTGTTGAATCTTTTACTCAGAATAACCAGGGTGGAATCGGAGTCCACATAGAAAATAATGCCTATGCACAACTTTCTGGAATATATACATTGTGTTGCGACATTGGAATATCCTGCACAAATGGAGGAAGATGCCTATTAAAAAATTCTAATTGCTCGTTTGGAAACTATGGTCTAAAAGCACAAGGAACTCAGTTTATTCAATCAGGTTCTACAAATAGAGTAGATCAAACAGGAGATGAGATAATTGTTGATGGACTTTCTTCACAACCATCCCCTGGAAACGCTGTATCATTTGACAACGGAACAACATTTTATACTGTTGTTGCATCTACAGAAGTTCTTAACACTCAGTCAACTATAACTCTATCTGAAAATGTTTCTTCTCCCATACCGAATGATACAACCACAAACTTTTATGTAAGAAGTGAAATACAAGCGTTTGGTCAAACATTTGAATACGTTGGTTCTGGTACTACCTTAGCGGCAGCCCTACCCCAATCTGGAGGAGAGGCAATAGCAGGAAACGAGGTTTTGGAGTCAAGCGGGGGTAGGGTTTTATACAATAGCATTGATCAACTTGGAAACATGAAAATAGGAAATGGCTTAACAATAAACTCCACAAGTGGTACAATTGTAGGAGATGCCTATGAAAGAGATATCATTGCAACGGTAACTCCATATATTTTGGCACTAGAGGGATAATATGGCTATAAATAACACATACAAAACAGTAACATCAACAATTGATGCTGCCGAAAAAACTATCTATACAGCCCCCACTGGATTTACTTCAATAATCCTTTTGGCACAAATATCAAATGTAACCTCCAATGCTGGAACGGTAACATTCTCCCATGTACAAGGTTCTGTAAAAACAGAATTAGTAAAAAATTACTCTATACCAGGAAATGATGCTGCCTCTCCTATTAGTGGAAAACTAATATTAGAGTCGGGGCAAAAGATAAATGTATCAGCAAATTCAAATGGAGTAATGAAAATAACTTTAAGCATTTTAGAGTCTTCAAATGAGTAAAATATTGTCTGGTAAGGTAAAAAAAACTCCACCATCAGACGTTTCTGGTGATAGGTATAATTTTTTAGAACTTTCTGAAGCAGAACCAGATTTAGGTGTACCATCAGAACCAAATTCAATACTTCTATCAGATACCAGCGGAACAAGATCATGGGTTCCTATAACAGATGTTGGTGCTTCCGCAGGCCCAGTCGGACCCACTGGTCCCGCTGGAGCCACTGGCCCCACTGGTCCTCAAGGTGCGGCAACAACAATCTTGGGTAGTTATAGTACAGCCCTAGATCTTGCTAACGCACACCCCACTGGCTCCCCTGGAGACGGATATTTGGTAGGACCATATCTTTATGTTTGGTCACAAGATTCAAATAACTGGATTCTTGTTGGAGAAGTTGAAGGCCCAACAGGACCAACTGGACCAACTGGACCAGTAGGAGACATAGGTCCAACAGGTGCCGACTCAACAGTAACGGGGCCTACGGGACCGACTGGTGCAACAGGTCCAACAGGTGCTGACTCAACAGTGACGGGTCCAACTGGACCAACTGGCCCCATTGGGGATACTGGACCGACTGGGGCAACGGGAGCAGATTCTTTTGTTACAGGTCCCACTGGGGCAACGGGTCCCATTGGGGATACTGGACCGACTGGGGCAACGGGAGCAGATTCTTTTGTTACAGGTCCCACTGGGGCAACGGGTCCAACTGGCCCATCTGGAGGACCAACAGGACCAACAGGCCCAACTGGACCAACTGGACCTGCTGGTGCAACAGGTGCCGACTCAACAGTAACAGGACCAACAGGCTCAACAGGACCCACTGGACCGACTGGTGCAACAGGACCAACAGGTGCTGACTCAACAGTAACGGGTCCAACTGGACCAACTGGACCTGCTGGTGCAACAGGTGCTGACTCAACAGTAACAGGACCCACTGGACCGACTGGTCCAACAGGCCCAGAGGGTGGAGGTAGTAACTATTTTGATATACAAGAAGATGCAACAACATCGTATACTCTAACACTTAACGACGCGGGAAAGTTAATCAAGATGACAAGTTCTTCAAGTAACTCTGTTGTAATTCCACAAAATTCTTCCGTGGCTTTTGACGTTGGAACAAAGATTTTTGTTTTGCAGGCAGGAAGTGGTTCCACCAGAATTGCTGCCGACTCTGGAGTAACAATAAACAACTCTTTCGGATTAGATTTGACAGATCAATGGACCCTAGGAACCTTAGTAAAACTTGATACAAACGAGTGGGTATTGATGGTTGATGCAAATAGCGGCGGCAGCGGTGCAGTAAGTGCTGAGTGGTACAGGTATTGGATATAAACTTTATAACAATGTTATCTTTTATATTGATAACATAGTCATAGCAGTGATATAATTTTTACTTATACAAAATTCAAATTCTAGGAGATTGCCATATGTCATTAGTTGACGAAAAGGGATCAATTGTTGATCCTTATAGAAATTTTATTCATATTAGTAGGTATGCTAGGTGGGTTCAAGAAGAAGGTAGAAGAGAGACATGGGGAGAAACAGTTGAAAGATACATAAAGTTTATTAAGAATCATGTTGTAGAAAATTACCAATACGATGAAAACGATATAGTCTTTTCTCAGGTAAAAGATGCAATTATTAACCACAAGATAATGCCATCTATGCGTGCCCTGATGACAGCGGGGGCAGCGTTAGAGAGAGACAATATTGCAGCATACAATTGTTCTTTTATTGCCGTTGATAGTCTTAGGTCTTTTGACGAGGCCATGTATATTTTAATGAACGGTACTGGGGTAGGATTTAGCGTTGAGCAAAAGTACATAGATTCGTTGCCAACTATCTCAGAAGATTTTTTTAACACAGAAACAACCATAGTTGTTGAGGATTCTAAGTTGGGGTGGGCAAAAGCATATAAAGAACTTGTCGGGCTTCTTGTTACAGGACAGGTGCCAAATTGGGACACTTCAAAGGTTCGTCCAGCGGGAGCAAGACTAAAGACTTTTGGTGGTCGTGCATCAGGACCAGAGCCATTACATGCTTTGTTTCAATTTACAGCAGATGTTTTTAGGAAGTCAGCAGGACGCAGGTTGAAGCCAATTGAGGCACACGACATTATGTGTAAGATTGGAGAGGTAGTGGTGGTTGGAGGCGTTCGTCGTTCAGCCCTTATTTCTTTGTCCAATCTAGATGACTTTGAAATGGCAAAGGCAAAGAGTGGTAATTGGTGGGAGTCAGATCCTCAGAGAGCACTTGCCAACAACTCTGCCGTTTATAATTCTAAGCCAAATACTGCACAATTCCTTAGAGAATGGAGAAATCTGTACGAATCAAAGTCTGGAGAACGAGGAATATATAATATGGAATCAGTTAGAGGACATATTGATAAATTCGGTCGCCGCGATTCAAGCAAGGTAATGGGAACAAATCCATGTGGAGAGATTCTTCTGCGACCAAATGAATTTTGCAACCTTACAGAGGTAGTTATTGATGCAAGTGATACAGTTGAAGATCTCTCAGAAAAGGTTAGACTAGCAACAATCCTTGGAACCTGGCAGTCAACTTTGACAAACTTTAAATACATTCGTAAGTCCTGGAGACATAATTGTGAAGAGGAAAGGCTTCTTGGTGTCTCCCTCACAGGAATCTTTGGAAACAAGATTACTGCTACCAACGGTGAAAAGTTGGCTGGAATTCTTGACACCCTTCGTGAAGAAGCGGTTATGGTAAATGCAAAGGAGGCAGAAAGTTTGGGAATTAACCCATCTGCATCTATTACTTGTGTAAAGCCATCTGGAACTGTTTCTCAGTTAACTGGAGTATCAAGCGGCATCCACCCTTGGTATTCAGAATACTATATCCGATCTGTTCGCGGAGACAACAAAGATCCGCTAACCGTATTCCTAAAGGAAAGTGGTGTTCCTAATGAGCCAGATGTAATGAAGCCAAACGACACAACGGTTTTCTATTTCCCCATCAAGGCTCCAAAAAACGCTGTATTAACGAAAGATCTTTCTGCTATTGATCACCTTGAAATCTGGAAGACATATCGTGAACATTGGACAGAGCATAATCCATCAGTAACAGTTAATGTTCATGAAGATGAATGGCTTGGGGTAGGTTCTTGGGTATTTGACAATTTTGATCATATTGGTGGAGTATCATTCCTACCAGCATCAGAGCATACCTATAAGCAAGCACCATATCAGGAAATAACTAAAGAAGAATATCAAGCGTGGCTAAAAAAGATGCCTTCTAGAATTGACTGGAATATGCTAACATTGTATGAGACAGAGGACGGAACTACGGGAAGCCAGGAGTTGTCTTGTACGGCAGGTGCTTGTGATATTGTAGACATTTCCACCTCTGCTATAACCGCCTAAATAGGTCGGTTTTGGGAGGGTAGGTGTATGAGTCCTACCCTCCCTTCTATTTTGGTATAATAGTTTAGAGGTAAACAGATGACTAATCCATCAAACTTATATGCGACTAGCATATTTTCTGAGCAACCAATCAGTGTGTACCCGCTGGACGATAATGTTAAATACATATCTTTAATATCTGATGACATTAGACTTTTTGGTTCGGGTGGGTGGTCAGCATCAGCAGATAACTCTGCTTCTGTTGTTTTTAATGATTCTCCTACACTACCCTTAGAAGCCTCCACCTTTATTGGGGATGATAATTATACTCAAATTGAAGCATCTGGAATATCTGTAGCAGGAACAAATATTGAGATAGAGAGTCCAGGTACATTTAGATTTGATTCATTAAATAAAGATCTTGCAACATTTTCCATAAGTTTTCATTTATTTCAAAATTCTTTTTTTGTAAACTGGTATGAGGTGGGGTATAAGTATTACAACAATGCTTTGGGTCAAGACGTAGAAGTTACAACAAGGGTTACTGGAGAAGAAGGAAGATTCTGGACTAATTTTGATTTTTCTTTTCTTCCAACAGAATATGATAGCGATAGGATGAGAATATTCATTAGAATAAACGTAGATCCTGGTGGAGCAGAGCAAGACTATAGATTTATTATGAATGGGTTGGCGGTAGGACAATGGTCTGAAACATCTCACACAGAGTTTTTAGGAAACAAAACAGTTATAGACTCTTTAGGGTATACCTCAATACCAGCACTTGAATATGGAATACAAGAACAGTCAGGCTCCTACATAGTTGAAGATAATAAAATACTTGCAAAAAACGAAGGCATACCTCTAGTTTTTGGCTCCACTTCTTGCACTAGACTTTATCCATCTAAAGATGAATCTCTTCCATCAATAATCTTCCCAGGCAAGGGATTTCTTCATTCTTCAGGTAAATATAACGACTACACAGTAGAATTTTGGATGAACATACATCCTAAAACTTTTTTAACAAAAAGAATATTTGGTCCCATAGACACAGATGACGGAATATATATAAATAATGCCTTTATATCCTTGAAAATAGGAGATAACTATTCTTCTCATCCAGTTTCAGAGTGGTATAGGCCAATGATTTGTCATCTAACAATTTCAAGTGGTGAGGCTACATTGATAATAAATGGAGAGCAGGTAGCCTCTGTATCCTACATAAAAGATGAATTTCAATTTTCTTCAATTAAAAATTGGATTGGATTTTTTACATATTCCGACATAGATACATTCACCATTGACTGTGTATCTATATACCCCTATATAGTGCCCATTCCAGTAGCAAAAAGAAGATTTGCTCTGGGGCAAGCAACTGAGTCTCCACAATCAGTAGCAGATGCGTTTGAGGGAAAGAGTGCATATGTAAACTACTCTAATGCAAATTATACTGCAAATAAAATATATCCAGATACATCCAACTGGGACGCTGGATACTCAGATAATTTAAACAGCACAAAGTCTTTTATATCTATGCCAGAATACTCTCTACCAAATATATATATAGGTGGAAGAAATGTTGAAGATCTTTATGCAGATAATAAAATAGTCAATGAATTGCAGGGAGATAAATTTTTTACTTTTAGACCCAATGTTGATGAAAACAATCAGTTCTCGCTAGACGGATTAAAATGGACAGAGCCAGGGTACATATATTTTGATTCCTTGGGAATAGTAGACTCTCTCTCCTCTATTTATGGAGTGTTTTCAACAACTAAGGTAGAGCAGCAGTCCACCCTTATTCTTATAACAAACTCTATAAATTCAGATAAGTTTCATGTACACATAAACAATGGAACCATATATTATGATTTTAATGATGAAACTATATACACAGAAACATTTGCCACAAGTTCCTTTGATGATGGAGGGTATAGTTTTTATCCAGGATACTCAGATCAGGATAATTACTCTTGGAACAGTTACTCAGAGTATGGATACGACAACTATTATGGATATTCCTATGACTATTTCGGATACTATTCATACAGCAGAATGCTATGGGAATATTCATTTGCTGTTGGAATAAATATAGAAAAACTGTTGCAGTCGTCAGAATACAGATTAAAAAAGTTTTTTAGTTCTATCAATACTTTACAAGTATATTTTGCAGGAAACAAAATAAACACTTTTGAGGGAAAGATACACTCAATAGGATTGTCTAATAAAAAGAATAGTGCTGAAATAGAACCCTACTTTTTAGACAATGGAGTATTGGACTATACAGAATACAATATTATGTCAAATCACTTTGCCACCTATACGCTTTCTCCATTAGTTAGATTCAACAAATTCTTTATGGATATATCAGTGTCCTCCTCATGGGAAGAATATATTCCACTTTCCTTTTTTGGAGGATACGTTCAAAATAACGATGGAGAAACTTACTATGATCTAGATTTTCTTCAGATAAATATTGGATACCCAACAGTTAATGATGCAGTAGAAAAGGTAATAAAAAATCTTAGGTGGTCATATGTAGATCTTGAAAAAGATTTTTCTCAGTCCTCCCTGAAGCCATACTACATATTAGACAACCCATTAATCAGCGGGTATGGGACGTATGAAGAACTAAAAACTAAAAATGAGATAGAAAGATTTTTAAATACATCACAATCAAGCCTTAGATCTTTTCTAACATTTCAACTTTTATCAGAAGGGGCGAACGAACCAATATCTAATTTCCCGTACTTTAGAGAAATAACTGAGTCTAGATATATTGACGCAGATAAAGAAGCATCGTTGTTTGATGAAAAAAGACCTTATTTGACAAGGTTTGAGTTTGTTGATAAAACAGTGGTTTTCCCCCCATCATATTTTGATTTTAATAAAGTTGCAATAGTTTTTAATTTTTCAATAAAGCATGAAGGAATTTTAAGCAACCCTCTAATTATTAGAGATTTCGAAATTGTTTCTAAAGCATTAAACCATAATAGATTCAACGAGGTAGGTGCAGAAAGCGGATCTCCATTCTACACATATGTTAAAGACGGAATATACTATGAAAATAAAGCAAAAAATCCAGTTGCAATTTCTAAAAAAAGATCTCCATACTTATATTTGACCGAAGATTCAGGTCTTTCTATTCGGGGAAACCATACAAAAGAAAAAGAGTATGGTGTTGCTGTTCCAATTAACGAAAAAGAAAATGAAAATTACAGAGTTCATGCCATACAAATGTTTATGAAATATGATAAAACAGTAATTCCTCAGGTCGCATATCCAGTATTTGAAGTTGACTCTAAAGACAAAACCATAGAATTTATAATGAAGGTTGATGCATCTGGACAAAGAGCAATGATTGCTGCAAGAGATAAAAAAACAAGACAGTTAGAGCCAGGAGTAGTTTTTTATCAAAATGGAATTAGGGTAAGAAGCCCGTTTATTAAGTATGATGAGTGGAACTCTATAGGAATAACTTTTGACGAAGAACTGATATTCTCTGGATATGCTGGATATATAAACTTTTTTAGAGGCTTTACTGTAGACAATGTTTGCCACTTTAAGTCAGAGGGCATGGGAAGAACTGCTGAAACAGTAAAAAGGAGGTGGAGAAGAGTCCTGTCAGTAGACGACATAGACAACTTAACTTGGGCATCTTGGTATGTTGAAGATGGAACAAAAACAAAAGTTAGGACAAACATTTGTTACAACCCCAATATAGAAGAAAGTGATTATGGGTGGGGTCCAGTAGAACCAGGAACGATAGTTTCTAGAAGTTCTGATCAAAGTCTCTTTAGCAATTATTCACTTAAATGCATAACCTCGTCTCAAAACTACTCTGGTGCAACTTTTGCAACTGAACAAAATATAAAGATGAACGTCCTTCCAGAAAATGAATATACTGTGAGTGCATACATATACGTTCCAGAAGAGAGTAGTGACAAAAATATAAAGATAGTGGTAAAAGAATATACTGGGATTGATGGAGGAAATGCAGAAACAAATATTTTTTCAGACTCAATCGACGGAGGATCTTCCTTATCATCGTTTGAGGACTCTATAGATGGGGGAGTTTCATCACCTCTGTTGCCCCTAGCAACAAGCGAAGGAATAGAAACACCAATAGCGTCTGGAGCAGGGTGGCTTAGAGTTTCGCACACAGTAACCCTAGAGCAAGAAACAACAATGCTAGGAATTGACATAGTTCAAGAGGGTTCAAATTCCGCTGGTGAGGTTTTCTATATAGATGCTGTTTTAATAGAAAAGACTACAAACGAATTCCCCAAGTTAAGAAGATATTTTGATGGCACTGATTCAGCGGGAGGCAACCTATTCCAAAGTTTTGGTTGGGATGGGGCAGAAAATAATTCAACTTCTACTGCTGTGTACTTTATACCAACAGAAGATGAGATAAGGCTGTGGGCAAATGTATATGTTGAGAGTGAAAAAATAGTGTTCTCCGTTGGGTCTAAAGACTTGTTTAATGCCTTTACTGGAAACAGTGGTTTTGTTATAAACGATGAATCCTCAGTAGTTTTGGACTCAGATTTAATAAAGATAATTTCTGACGCTTCATTGTCCAGGTTTGAAGCAATACCAGCATAATCTGGTATAATTAATACCATGAGCAACACTAAAAAGGCAGAAATCAGTAAATCAAAGGCCACCTTTATCCCTAAAATGTATGACTGGGGTCTATATTTTTGGAGACTTCCTAGTGGTCACCTATTTAAAGATCAAGACGGAAACATGCTGAACATACCTTCAATGCGCGGTGATTTGTCAAAAATAGCAGAAATTAGAAAAGCCGCCGCACACTACGGTCAGCCAGAGGGGGAGGCATGGTTTTATGCTGGAGTAAGAAGAGCAACAGATGAACAATACGAGGAACAAAGGCAAAGACTTAAAGAGGGCCTTATCCCCAATCTAAATGATCTTGGAGCAGTTCATGCAGCGCAGCAGGGTATTAAGCAGCATGGGAATGGCGAATAATGACACAATATAGAGCAGAGGTTTTTGCAGACGATCCAATTGAGACAAACAATGAGTTTAAAGAGGCAGATCCATTTTCTAAGTCCTGGGAAGATCTTAAGGCTTTTATCGGAATAGACACTAACTTTAAGCGTAGAACTACTCGCAATGAAAATAAGATGGAAAAGGCTTATGACGTTCCAAGAAATAATCGTGGAGAAATTGCTACCTCATATGCTGAATCAGCAGGAACCCGTCCAGTAGGTCAAGAAGATACTGGGTCAAAGCAAATAAATCCTGGCGAGGTCTGGAGAAATGGTTATGGAATTTTTGATGTTATTACCCCACCATATAATCTATACGAACTTGCAAATTTTTACGACACTAATTTTGCCAACCACGCCTGTATTGATGCAAAAGTAGAAAACATCGTCGGTCTTGGGTATATGTTTGAAATAACAAATCCTGTAAAGATGAGACTTGAGGACGAAGAAGATAAGGGAAAGTCTGACAGGGCAAGAAAAAGAATAGAAAGATTAAAGGTTCAAACAAGGGATTGGCTAGAAAGCCTTAATGATGAAGATAGTTTTATCAACATAATGGAGAAAATACAGACAGATGTTGAAGCCACTGGAAACGGATACATGGAGATTGGTCGCAAGGTAAATGGAGAAATTGGATATATAGGTCACATTCCATCTACAACAATGCGCGTCCGTCGAATTCGTGATGGATTTATTCAAATTATTGGGGGTAAGGTAGTTTACTTTAGAAATTATGGTGCTACTAATCCTAATCCAGTAACTAACGATAATAGGCCAAATGAAGTAATTCACTTCAAGGCTTACTCTCCACTAAATACATTTTACGGAGTTCCAGACATTATTTCAGCCTATACTGCATTACGCGGTGATCAGATGGCTGCACAATACAACATTGATTATTTTGAGAATAAAGCAGTCCCTCGCTATATCGTGGTTACAAAGGGAGCACAACTCAGTGGAGATTCACAAGATAGATTGTTTAGATTCCTTCAAACGGGACTAAAGGGACAAAATCACAGGACGCTATATGTTCCTCTACCCACTGACTCAGATGGAAACAAGATTGATTTTGAAATGCATCCGATTGAGAATGGTGTTCAAGAAGCATCATTTGAAAAATACAGGACGCAAAACCGCGATGATATTCTTATGGCACACCAAGTTCCACTTTCCAAGTTGGGAAGTACATCAGGATCTCTGGCAGCGGCACTTGCAAATGATCGAACATTCAAGGAGCAGGTAGCAAGACCAGCACAAAGACACATAGAAAAAATTGTAGGCAAGGTAATACAAGAATTTACCGATATAATAGAACTTAAGTTTAATGAACTTACTCTTACTGACGAAGTAGCAAAGTCTCAGATTCTTGAACGCTATGTTAAGAATCAGATTATGTTGCCAAATGAGGCAAGATCACAGATTGATCTTCCACAAATTCCTAGCGGAGAAGAGCCTCTAGTCCTTGGTGCCCGTCAAGCAGCAGATGCTAGAGCAAACAATATGCAAAATCGTGAAAGAGACTCTGAAAGAATGAACAACAATTCTGACAGTGTTGCCACTACCACAGGAAGAAACCCTCAGGGTGAGGGAAGAAGAACTCAATAGTAACAATTTGATAAAAAACTATAAAAACATTTGATATAATTAGGATAGTATGAATATGTCTAAGGCTCACTGGTCTAGCGAAGGCAACGACATTAAACTTTCAATGCCGATTGCCAAGGTGGACAAAGAGAGAAGAATAGTATCTGGTTTTGCCACGCTTGATAATGTGGACAAACAAGGAGACATTGTTCCCTCAGAGGCATCTCTCAAGGCTTTTAAAACATTTCGCGGTAATCTTAGGGAGATGCATCAGCAAATTGCCGTAGGCAAGGTTGTATCTTTTAAAGAAGACAAGTACTTTGATTCTGAATCAAAAAAGTTTTATAACGGAGTATATGTTTCTGCATACGTCAGCAAAGGTGCTCAAGATACCTGGGAAAAGGTTCTTGATGGAACACTAACTGGATTTTCTATTGGTGGCAACATCAAAGATGCAGAAGATGTATATAGCGAAGATATGGATAAGTCCATTCGTGTAATTAAAGACTATGACCTATATGAACTTTCTCTTGTTGATAACCCTGCTAATCAATATGCAAATGTTATTAGCGTTGAGAAAAATAGTCAAGGTGGTTATCTTGCTAAGGCATCAATTGAGAACGTCTACTGGTGCAGCACTGATGACCTTGTTCAACTTTCTGCCGAAGGCTCTTCCGACTGCCCACGCTGCGACAAAGGTATGCAAAACATAGGGTTTGTTGAGTCCAATGATGCAGAGAAGGCAGATATAGTCAAGACAATTCTAAACAGAATAAAAAATGATGAAAAGGAGGTAAGCAAGATGGCAGATGAAAACATTGAAACTTCTGAGACAGAGATCGTAGAGACAGTTGAAGAAGTTGATAAGGCAGTGGAAACCCCTGTAGAGGAGGATGAGGCTGTTGCTAAGGCAGAAGAGGAAACAACTTCTGAGGATACAGAGGCTGTCGAAAAGACAGAAGAGGTAGCAGAAGAGTCAGTTGAGAAGTCTGAGGAGGCTTCAAAGACTGAAAGTGTTGAGAAGTCAGATGAAACAATTAACGAGACAGAAGTTCTCAAGACTGTTGCTGATACTGTAACTTCAGCCGTAGAGACTCTTGCTGAGACCATGAAGGCTCTAAACGAAAAGGTAGAGGGGCTTCATAAAACAATTACTGGTGTATCACAGGAAGTTGCTAGTGTTAGCCAGGAGGTCAAAGAAGTAAAGGGTATCAACGAAGAGTTTGGAAAGCGTGTAGACGCAGTGGAAAACGATACCGCTTTCCGTAAGTCTGGCGATCTCGGAGAGATCGTTCAGGAAGAACCCACAAAGGTTCAAAAATCTCTATGGGGCGGTCGTTTCCTCACAAAGTCCGACCTATTTAACTAAGAAAACAGGAGGTGAAAGTAAATGTCAGAAGAAATTCTAGAGAAGAACCAGCCATCAGATTCAGGTAAGTATGGCGATCCAAACCCAGGTCTATACCAGGGCCAGGGCGCAACCGCTGCTGGTGGTGTCGGTGGTGTAACAGACCCCGCTGCTGGTGTATTGGGTAACATCCCAAACGCTAACATGGGCGTTACTACAGGACCAAACGCAGTAAATCCTACGGGAACTCTTAGCGGTCTACTCAACCCTGAGCAGGCCAACCGATTCATTGACTATGTATGGGACGCAAGCGTTCTTGCCAATGACGGTCGTAGAGTTACAATGCGTGCAAACACAATGGAGATCGAAAAGGTCAACGTTGGAGAGCGTGTAATTCGTGCTGCTTCACAAGCACTCGGTACATACGACAACGCTGGTGCAACATTCACCAAGGTAGAACTTACAACAACTAAGATCCGCCTTGACTGGGAGGTTTCAACTGAGTCACTTGAGGATAATATCGAAGGTGGCGCACTTGAGGATCACCTAGTACGTTTGATGACTAATGCATTTGCTAACGATATTGAGGATCTTGCCATCAATGGTGATGGAGGATCTGATCCATTCCTAGGAATTATGAATGGTTTCGTTAATCAGGTTACAAGCGGAAGCGATGCCCATGAAGCAATCGTTACAGTTTCCAACAACGCTTGGACACCAGAGGTAATGCAGCAGATCATTTACGCAATGCCACGCAAGTACCGCGCAGTTAAGAGCAATCTTAAGTTCTACGCAGGCACTGATGCATTCGCAGGAATCGTTGCTAACAACGGCACACTTGCTGACGCTATTGCAGCAGCATTTGATCCCCGCGTTGCTGGCACAGAGCGTAACCGTCAGGCATACCTTGACGGTGCAGGCCAGACATTCGGTGGTGCTAACGTTACTCGCGTTCTTGGTGTCGATGTTCTAGAGGTTCCCTACTACCCTGCTGATTATGTCGATTTGACATTCCCAAGCAACCGTGTATGGGGCTTCCAGCGCGATATCACAGTTAACCGTGAGTACCAGGCCAAGAAGGACACAATTGAGTACACAGTATTCGTCCGTCTGGGCATCACATGGGAAGAACTTGACGCAGTTGCTTACGCAGATGCTGCTTCAGATCCTTCCTGATAACTAAATACACTAACTTGTGGGGGGGTAGGACAAAAACCTACCCCCCTCAAGCATATTCTGATATAATTGATATTAGACATAGGAGGATTAATGGAGCATCTATCATCAAAGACAGCCAAGCAACTTAGAGAATATGCAAAAGAAAACGGCATTGATTTAGGTGACGCAAAAACAAAGACAAAGATTTTAGCCATAATTATGGATATTGAAGCGGGAATTTCTGTAGCAGAAGAGTATTCAGAAACTGTTATCCAGACACCATCAAAGACTAAGATTTCTCCGCAATCTAACGTACATGCCAATGATGATAAAGTTATTTCTGTAAGGTCAGCAGAAAGACCAGTTAAAGCAGAAGTTAAAAACAAAAAGGAGTCTGAAAAGATTGCTTTGTTTTCAGAAAAAAATTTGCATTGGATGGGCGTAGGAGACTTAAAATCAGGTTACAATATTATTACAAAGGAGGCTGCCGAAAAGTGGCTTACACGAAAAAGCGTTCGTGAGGCAACGCCAGAAGAAGTTGCCACTTATTACGGTAAGGCATGATATTTCTAAGACAACCATCAGAGTTTCCATTAACCCTTGAATACTCTGGTTTAACTCCATCGACAGACTACCTTTTAAGAATTTATGGCACAGATTCCGTTTTGCTATATTCGTATGACGTAACCTCTGACTCTAGTGGCAATATTTCACAAGAACTGGATCAATATTTTGAAAAGTTTGATGATGAGTACGCAGTAAATGTTTTTTCATTAGATGTAGATGAAAATCCAGAAAACACCGTAGTAATAGATAATCTTTCCATCAAGCGTCCATATGTAGATCCATATGCAATAGGAAATACAGCGGGGGAAGATCAAGAGGCAATATATAATGAAAGAATAGCCAGATCAATAATTGATGGAGTGACTGGTGGATTTTATTATACATATGATTCAGTAGACATTACAGGTCTCGGAGGAGACTACTTGGCTGTTCCAAATAGAATTAACAGAATTAATTATGTATATAGAAACAACCTAAAGGTTTATGATAGATTTGCAAGTGCTAGCGTAGTTCAAGATTCATATTTTGTAACTTCTGACAATTCAGCGATAACGATACAGCAGTATGGACTTTACAATAGATCTGAATCAAAACCAGTGGCCCTGCCACTAGCCGCATCAGACTCTTTTAATCTTTACAATGACTCAGATGATCCAATTGCCGCTTTAACAAAGATTAGAGAGTTTGACTTATTCCCTAGCGGATATGATTTTACCATTGTTGGTGAATTTGGTTACCCAGTTGTTCCACTAGACATTCAAGAGGCAACAAAGTTATTGATAGACGACATTAATTGTGGAAGAACTTCTCATATTGATAAATATATAAAGGAATATAAAACAGATCAGTTTACTATTAAGTACGATGACCTAGTTTATTCAGGAACAGGAAACAGAATAGTTGATCAAATTTTGCAGGGGCACAGAAGCAATTTTTACAAAATAGGTGTTCTATAATGAAGGCATGTTCAGATTTTAAATTCAGTATGAATTTTGATATTTACTATGCATCACAGGAACAAGATAAATATGGCATAGAAGAAAATATTTGGTCTTGGAATCAAACACTTTCTGGATATGCAGAAGTATTGGGTTCGGTAGATAAGGAAGCCCTAAAGACTGGAAAATTTAATGAGTATGAGGACAAACTAATTGGAAGATCAAAACTAGATCCCAGAATTGATCTTAATGGAATATATCACCCAATAACTAGTATTCTTGTTACCAATATTAGAGATATAAAGACCTCCCAACACTACTTTATTGAAGCGGCGGGGGATAGAGATGGACTATCCACAGTCTATGAAATATTTGCTATAGAACCATACGTTAATCCATGGAATGAAATAGAGTATTGGAAAATACTTTTTAATAGATCAGACACACAGGCACTTGATGAACTATGACATTAGGAATAAGGTTTGACGCAAATGATCTAAATTTAAAAATAAGAAATTCTATAGAGTATTCCTATGGATTCCTAGATGGCGCACAAAAAAATAGAGTGGTTTTTAATAAAAAACTTTCAGACATTACAGCAGAGATTTTAAAAAGATACATTGATTCAAGAGCAAAGGTTTCCCCAGAGTCCTTACACCATGTTTATGAATGGGACAGGGTGGGAGATCCAAACTCAAGATTGTTTGAAATTGATTGTAGTGCCACAAAAGACACAATAACTCTTTACGGCAAATTTTTGCCATCAACATCAGTCAATGAAGGATCAAGGGTTCCCTTTGTTGATAAAGCCAACATTATGGAAAATAGAATATCTGTGGAGATAGAGCCAAGGGATGCAGACGTTCTAGCATTTGAAGTTGATGGAGAGCCAGTATTCACAGTCAAATCTGTTTTTGTGGCAAACCCAGGAGGGGACGAAGTTGCTGGAAGTTTTGGTAGAGTAGTAGAAGAATTCTTTGATTCTTATTTTTCTGCAATTGTTTTAAATCAATCTGGAATATTTAATGACCTAAAAAGGCCAAAAGAGTTTTTAGATTATTTCTCTAAAGCATCAAAGGGGGCAGGAAGATCCCTTGGTCAAATTGCTGGAAGAAAATATATGGATATTGATGAGGTAGGAATGATATGAGTTTTGAACAATTAGGAGTGCCACCACTTGCTATAAACGGGTACTTATGGGATACCATGAAAACTATAGATCCAACACTAACAAAAACAAGTAGGTATGGAAACAAAATTCCATTTTTTCCCATTGGAGATTCAGCATCTGGACAAAAACAATGGGAAAACAAGCCATATTTTATTTATGACAGGGTTATGAGATTTTCTTCTGAGCCATTTTATGTAAAGAAAAGAGAAAGTTTTCTTTATTATCTAAAGGCAAAGCCAGTAGAGACTTTGCAGTGGACAGCAGCATTTCAGTTAATACTAGACAGAGAAGATGATTCTGCAAAAGATATAAATAATTGGATAAGAAATAATGGGGGAAACGATGTTCACCCAGTATTCTTTCATACCCTAAGAGTGTATCAATCAAGGTCGGGTGCTCCCAGTTCAGATGGTGGACAAAGAGAAGAAACGTCTAGGCCAAACTATATATCAGAGTTTTTGGTAGACACATGTTATCATTTCACCACCTCTCTTGAAGATTATCTATAAAATGATGTATAATTGAAGAGAGGAAACGCCCTATAGTTATAAAAAAAATATAAAAAGAGGTGAAATATATGTCATATACACGCGGAGATTCTAGACAAATCATTGTAGGCGCAGCCGCAATGTTCGTCAGCACAGGAACAGAGTTTTCCCCTAGTACAGCACTTCCAGACTTTGTTGCAGGAGAGCAGTACCTGGAGACACTATCAGGTTCTGCTGGAGCAGCACTTGTTCGTAACATCGGTTACACCATGAATGGTCTAGAGTTGCAGTTCCAGCCAGATTTTGGTGAGGTCCAGGTAGATCAGGTTCTTGACGTAGCCAAGTTGTACAAGCAAGGTATGCAGGTTAATCTTGCTACCGCATTTGCAGAAGCAACACTAGAGAACCTTCTAGTAGCCATTGCAGCACCATCAGCAGATTACGATGCCGATGCTACTGTTGATGGACCACTAAAGGCAGACGGTGGCTCAAATGCCACTGCATCAATTCTCAACCTTTCTGCTGGAGCAATTGGAGAGTGCCCAGTTGAAAGAGGTATGGTTGCAGTAGGACCAGGCACGGGAGACTGTGATCCAGGAGATTACATTGAGAGAATCTATATTGCCTACCGTGCATTGTCAATTGACAATGTTACTGTTTCAGCAAAAAGAGATGAGCCTTCAATGTTTGAGGTATCATTCCGTTTGCTACCAGAAGACTCAACAGGTTCCTATGGAAAGATTGTTGACCGAACTGTAGCGGCACCTGCATAATCTAAAATTAAATAAATTGGCACTGGCCCCCCGCGAATGCGAAGGGGGCCTTTGTCATGCTATAATTCTCTTATAAAGTCAAAAGAAAGGAAAAAAATGGCTACAACTGTTTATGAAACAACCGAACTTGAACTGATTGATGGTACAAAAATCAGTATGCGTCCTCTAAAGATCTCCCTTTTGAGACATTTTATGAAAACATTCTCTGCCCTTGAAGATGTTGCAGATGATAACGATAAGTCGATGGACGTACTTGTTGATTGTGCTCAGATTGCTATGAAGCAATACAATCCATCAATTGCTGAAGATAGAGAGGCCCTTGAAGACAACATAGACCTTCCAACCCTGTACAAGATTATTGAGGCAGCGTCGGGAATTAAGTTTGATGATTCGGGAAACGCACTGGCGGCGGGGATAGTTGGGACGAACTAGATCTCGCCAAAATAGAGTCTGAAGTTTTTATTTTAGGAATATGGAAAGATTATCAAGAATTAGAGGATAATCTTTGCATGGCAGAACTCACCTCTATCCTTATTGCTAAAAGGGAAAAAGAAAATGAAGAACGAAAGTTCTTTGCTGCCATTCAGGGTATAGACATTGATAAAAGTGTTAATTCCTCTGATGGAAAAGAGCGTGGTCAAAAAGAATGGGAAGACCTTAAGGCCAGAGTTTTTAGTGGAGGTCAAGCCAAAGACTCTAATGATGTTTTGTCTTTGCAAGGAAGCACTGCTGCAAAAGCAGGAATTGGAATCAATAATGGCTTAGAATATACTTCTGTAAAAGATGGGGAAGGTGGACCAAAAAATCCAATGCAGTAGTGTATAATTAGATAGAGGTGCTTATCTGTGGAAAACAATGTAAACGCTAGTATCAGAGTTAATCTTGATACATCAGAGGCATTGTCTAGTCTACAATCCTTACAAACTAGAATATCTTCATTTAACAAGTCTGTAATTCAAAGTAATGCTCAGGCTGTTGCTGCACAAAGAGGTCTTCTTAGTAACTTTCAGGCAGAAATTGGATCTTCTCGTCAATTTAGCACATCAATTAGAACCTCTGCTACTGAAGTATCAAGACTACAGACAGCAATAGACAAAAATAAACTTTCTACTGGACAATATTTTAAGTATGCGGCGGCATCTAGTAAAAATTTTGGAAAAATATTTACACAAGAAAATGAGAAAATTACTCGTCTTGCCACAGAAAGAGTAAGAAGTCTACAGACTCAATACATTGCTTTGGGCGAGGCTCAAGGGGGTATGCAAAAATCACTTTTGGCAAGACCCTTAAACCTTTTTAATGCTGAAGCCGCAATATCTGTTCAAAAAATGCAGATTTTTAATAAACTTCTCCGTGACGGTGGGACGAGCATTGTAAACTGGGGCAAGAATACTCAGTGGGCTGGTCGTCAGTTAATGGTTGGCTTTACCGTACCTTTAACAATTTTTGGTGCCACAGCATCAAAGATTTTTATGGATCTTGAAGAGCAGGCAATTTCCTTCAAAAAGGTTTATGGAGATATCTTTACCACAACCACTGAGGTTGAGGAAAATCTTGAAGCAGTTAGAAGTCTTAGCGAAGAACTAACTAAGTATGGTATCGCCATTACAGATACCATGGAAACTGCAAACGTTGCTGCACAGGCTGGTTTCCGAGGCGAAGATCTTATGTCCCAGACACAAGAGGCCACAAGGCTAGCGGTCCTTGGTCAAATGGAACAATCAGAGGCAATGAGAACAACCATTACACTGCAAAATGCATTTAAATTGTCTAATGAGGATCTTGCCGACGCAGTTAACTATCTAAACATTGTTGAAAACCAAACAGTTCTTAGCATTCAAGATTTCGCTGGTGCCATTCCTCGCGTTGCCCCAGTAATTCAATCTTTGGGTGGCGACGTTAGAGATCTTTCGGTCATGCTTGTTGCTATGCGTGAAGGTGGTGTAACAGCGGCAGAAGGTGCCAATGCACTTAAGACTTCTCTCGCACGATTAATTAGTCCAACATCAGGCGCATCCTCCATGGCTAAAGAACTAGGAATTAATCTAGATGGCATAGTTGAGGCAAATCAAGGAGACATTCTTGGCGCAGTTATGCAACTTGCAAAAGCCATGGAAAGTCTTGATGAACTTGCACAGCAAAGACTTCTAAGCGAAATATTTGGTAAGCGGCAGTATGCAAGAATCGGTGCCCTGTTTAACAACATTACGGACGAGGCATCTCAGTCAGCAAGGGCACTCGATTTGGCGGGTATGTCGGTAGAACAACTTGCTGAAACAGCAGAAAACGAATTAGGTGTAGTAGAGCAAGCAATTGGAACAAAATTTGCAGGGGCGGTAGAAAGACTTAAATTGGCTGTTGCGCCTATTGGTGAAATCTTCCTAAAGATTGCTACACCAATTATTAATGCCGCAGGAAACCTCCTTGAAAAATTTAACGAACTAAGCCCAACTGTTAAAAACTTTGTTGCCATTCTAGCCTCTGGTGTGGGAATTGTTGTTCCCTCTGTTCTGATGCTCGTTGGTCTTTTTGGAAACCTACTTGGTAATTTGGTAAAAGGTTTTGGAACACTTAACACATTCTTTAATAGGCTTAAATATGGAGCAGAAGCAACACAGTATCTTTCTGGAGAACAACTAGATGCAGCAGCAGCCGCAGCATCTTTAGAAGGACAAACAACATCTTTAACAGGATCTCTTAACATTCAAAGAGAGGCAGTAGATCAACTATCAGCAGCATACAGAAGATATGTTGCTGGAGCAAATGCAGCAGCCGCAAGTCTTCCACAAGGATTTAGAACACCAAATGTTGCGCCACAAATGTTGGCAAGTGGCGGTATGGTGGCAGGAATGGGTAATTCTGATAATCAGCCAGCACTTCTAACCCCTGGCGAATTTGTTATGAATAAAGAGGCTACCAAACAGTTTTTGCCTATTCTTGACTCAATGAACAGAGGAACAATAGAGGGTCTTGCAGAAGGAAGCAGGGCATCAAAACAATCTGGTGCTGCATCAAGAAAATTTAAATCTGGAGCATTTGTTTTAAGAGGGCTTGGCGCAAACATTGGTGCAGGCGGTTCTGGAACAGGAATTTTGACCAGCATACTTACTGTTAGTGCAAATGATATAGCAGATGTAACATCTCTTTATGTATCAGAAATTGCTAAAGCAGCCAAAGTAAGCGTAACAACAATAAATTCAGAGATTAAAAATTGGCAAAACCAAAATATGGCTTATCTAGAAAAGTTTAATCGTGAACTGGCTGTGGCAATTGAGTCAGGAGATCTTGGCGAACAACAAAGGCTTTTGGATCAGGTAAGTCAAAAATTTGTTGCAGATATGGAAAGAGCAGGGGGGCCAGTTTCTCAATTTGCTGCACAAGCAGAAAGGCAGTTCCCAGAACTTAGTGCAGACTTAGAAAAAACCCAATCGCTCATTAGAAATACTAACTTAAACTTAAAAGAGGCTGGTCAAGCATCACAATTTTTTGAAGAAAATATGCAAGAAACTGCATTAATGTCAAAATTATCAAAACCAGGATCTTTTCAAACTCAAGCCCGTGTAGCATCTGGCGTTCTCCCATTTTTTGGCCCAGATATTTCTAGAACTGGCGTTCCTGGTCAGTTCATTGATCCTAGAGCAAGAGCAACCGCTGGAAATGTTTCAAGTTTTGGTCTAGCAAGATCTCAGTCTAAACTTCTTTACGGAGCAGGAACATCGGCAGAGCATGTGATGAAGACTCCTCAACAATTAGCGAAAGAAGCAAGGACAATTGCCGTTGTTTCTTCTCAAGCCGCAGGCAAAGCAGTTATTGAAGAAATGGAAAAAGCATCGGTAAAGGCTGGCAAAGCAGTTGGTCCAGCAGTTATGAGAGGGGCCAGTGCTGCTTCTCCCCCACCATGGTCAACACAGTTGGGTATATGGATAGGCGAGGGTATTGAGCAAGGAGCCGTAACTGCACTACAAGATGTTAATGCACAAATTAGATCACGTTTTGGTGGACAACCCTTTGCTGGAATGCCTACTGGACCAGCAGTTCCACTCTCTGTTAATCCTTTTGCTGGAATGCCAAAGGGACCAACATCACCACTGGTTGGCGGAATGCCAATGGCACCAAAATCAGTTCAAGATGACTTAATTAAGGCAACAAAGAATGCTTCAAATAATTTAGATAATGTTGGAAAACAATCTGGTCAAGTAGCGAAAAGATTTTCAAGATTGAAGGGGGGGGTGTCAAAGTTTGGTGGGGCACTTAAAAACGGTAGTGTGAAGATGCAAGGAGCATTTTTTGCACTAGATGGTCTTGTGTTTGCTGCATCCATGATGAATAATAGACTGGGTGAGATTGCTCAGAAAGCCCTGCCAGTCGTTTTTGGACTACAAGGAATTTCTATGGTTTTGCCAATGCTAAAGGGAGTCCTTTTAGCATTAATATCTCCAGCAGGATTAATAGTTGGTGGCTTAGTAGCACTTGCTGGAGCAGTATTTCTTATGAAAAAAAATCTTGAAAATATGTTTGATAATGCAGTAGATGCTGGAATAGAAGCCGCAGGATCTATGAGGAAAATAGCAGAGTCAGCAGATATATTTTCTAAAAGTATTAGGTCTCTTGCACCAGAAAAATTACAGATAGCACCTAAAAAGCAAGGTAAGGTAGCAGAATACTTTGAAACAGAAGAGGGTCAGGCAAAACTGGAAGAACTTTTATCACAAAGACAACAACTTGGAAGAACTGCTTTCTCTGAAGAACTTGGTAAGCAGATAGCATTTGAGGCAGCAACTAAGGGACTTAGCGGAAAAGAAATTGAGGCATATATTGCAGAAATTGCCAACCAACTTGGGGATAAAAAACTATATGTTGATTTAAAGGGAAGGCTAATAGAACTGCTTGATCCACAAGGAAGAGGAGAAAATATTCTAAAGGATGGCTTAATTGTCGATATTAAGCCAGAACTTGCGGGTAAGTTTATCAGAGGAGAAGCAAACTTTACGCAACAAATGCAAAAAGATGTTATGGAATCTTTGTCTCAGGTCGATGAATTCCTAGATGCAAGCGCAATTCAAGAAAGGGCAATTCAAGAAACAGTTGAGCAGGGGGATGCATTTGAAGAACTTAGTGAAAAAATAAAACAGGCAAGAGAGCAGTGGGAATATTTAACAGATACTAAAGCACCATTTAATGAAATTCAAGCAGCACTTGACGAATTAGATAGATTGCAAACACAAAGAGACTTGTTGCCAGTTTCTGGAATGCCTGCTATGCCAGCGATAGAGCAGGCTGGAAGGATCGCTGGAAGAGAGACACCCGCTGAAACACAAAAGGCATTTGAAAAAGCAACAGACGCGGCAGCAAAGTATGGAAAGTCACTTTTCTTAAATAGGCAGGCCCTGGCACTTTACAATGATGCTGTTGAAAGAGGAGCCATAAGTCAAAAAGAATATGAAAAAATGGCATCTGGAGTAGCCACACAATTTATTAGAGTAAAAAAGTTCGCTGGTCAAGCAATAGATACTCTGGAAGGTCTTGATAATACAACAGCACTAAAAGCATTTAGGGAATCATTTACTCTGCAAACGTTCGCTGGTATTGATGAAGAAATGAGAACAAAAATTACTGATGCACTTAAGAGTGTCAGCGATAAAGCCGTTGTAACATTGGGGGTAGAGTATGCAAGGGGTAGTATCACAGAACAAGAAATTATAGATCTAGCAAACGTTATTGATAGATTGCCTGCTGATCATACAAGGCAAACTAAAATAATAGTTGCTTATGGAGAAGGTTCTTTAACAACAGCAAATCTTGAAGTCTTAGCAAACAATTTGGAAAATATTTCTAGTTTTGATGGAAAGCAAGTAGATTTTCTGTTGAATTTAGGGGTTCTTGGTGAAGAAAAATTTGCACAAGCAATTCAAATGATGTTGGCTGTTGATAAAATGCTTTCTGGAGAAACAACATTTATTGCTGGACAAGTTTCTGGAGCAGAAACAAAACTCGCTCAATTGAAAAAGGAGGCAGACGAAGCAAAAGCACTCATGGATCAACTGTTTGGCGGTGGAGAAGAAGATGGAAAGGGTATGGGGGAAACAGAAGAAACTGGTGGCAGTGCTGAAAAATCCTTCCTTGAAGACTTTATAGACAATATTAATGCTAATGCGAAACTCTATCTTAATGCAGAAAAGGGCATGAAGGGATATCTAAAGAATCGTGGAAAGTTCCTTGGTGTTTTCCAAAAACTCAGAAATAGGGGATTATCTGAAGATATTATTTCAGCACTGGGCACTGGCCCAGAAGGTCTAAAAAATGCAAAAGAACTGCTTAAAAAGAACAGAGAACAAATTAAAAAATTAAGTGAAGGATCAAGGCTTGATTCTTTAGGTCAGACAGTAGAAAGCCTAAGACGAGAAAAGGGAAAAACAAAAGAAAAAACAGCAGCAGCCAGGGCTATAGAGGGGCTTTCTCCAGAACTTCAAGATATCGTTATGAACGATGAACAATTTATTTCATCTTTTGCAAAAGTAAAGGTGGGGTCTAAAGAGTACAACAAACTTGTAAAAGAAGTTCAAAAATTAGCAAACGCAAAGAGAGAACTTGCTGAGGAAACGCAAACGGAGTTTGAGGCTCAAGAGCAGGCTACAAAAGCAATGATAGATTCTTTGGAACTACAGATAAAGAAAAATGAAGATGATTTAATTAATGCATTTGAAAAAACCCACGGAATGCTCCCAGAAATGATGGAACTAGAGATTTCAAAGAGGGAGGAAAGCATAAGGGTTATACAAAAGCAGATTGATGAATTAGAAGAACTCAATGAAATAGACGAAGAAAGAATAGAAGGATTATCAAGACAGCAAGAAATGCTTGAAAGACAGATTGAGGTTCTTGATCGTGCCAACGAAATGGATCAAAGAAGAATAGAATTGTTAAATAGGCAAGACGAAATAAGGTCTAGAGAATCTGAGGCACTATCTAAAGAACTTGATGATATGTCAAAAATTGAACAAGAACTTAGGGATAGCCACCAAAAAAGAGTTGAGCAACTTGAAAAGGTAGCAGATGTAAATGACTATATACTTAATCAACAAAAACAGCAACTAAATATATCTAGGGCAATTTCTGAAGGGGACATTTATTCGGCTACTGCCGCAGCACAAGAAATGCGTGCAGGCTCCGCAGAGTTTTCAAAGAGGCAGTTGATTTCTGGACTAGAGGCTGGTTTAGAAAATCAAGTTTCAAACCTAAGAACATCCGATGGTTTAACAAGAGATCAGGCAGAAAGACAAATTGCAAACATAAAAGAACAATCTTATCAAACTTCATTGCAAATAAGACAGATTGAGGATATGATATACCAAAGAAATCAGCAAATGATTCCGCTAAAAGATCAACAACACTCCCTTGACATGCAAATAAGAGATATTGAAGATTTAATATACGACAGAAATGTTCAAAAGAAACAAATTTTTGATGAACAAATTGATCCATTGCAAAGACAAAATGATTTGCAAAACGAATATTTAAGAAAACTTAACATAGAAATTGATCATGTTAATGGTCCACTAAAAGCAAAACAAAATCATTTAAATAGAATTCTAGAGTTAGAGGGGGCAAGCCAAAAGGTAACTGGGGAGATTAGAGACATGACAATTAAAGCAAGGAAAAAAGCAGATGAACTGTCAGGATCTTGGGATGGTGTAACAAGATCAATCGTATCCGCCCTTGGAGCGTTAAGTCAATTTAATGGAGCGAAAGCAGCAAAGTCCTACGCTGGAGGAATAGTAAAGTCCTACGCTGGAGGAATAGTAGAGGGGTATTCAAAAGGAGGAAAAATAAAGGGGTACTCCGTGGGCGGGGTAGCAGGAAATGGATCAAGAGACTCAGTTCCAGCAATGCTCACTCCTGGAGAGTTCGTAATTAGGAAGGCAATGGTAAATAAATATGGTCAGTCAATGATGCATGATATAAACATGGGTTCCTTCTCTATGCCAGGTTATGGAGCACCAGAAAGATCATCTAATGTGTCTCCAGCAGATGTAAGCGTTTCAAATATTTCTAGCATAAGTGCTCCAGTGTATAATGTATATGATATGAATTTTTCCATCAATGGCTCCAATCAGTCAGCAGACGAAATTGCAAACAGGGTTATGGTTAAAATGAGACAACTACAAAGCCATAATATAAGGAGTAATCGTGGCAACTAGTGGATATATGAGAAATAGGATTAAATTTCAAAGACCGCAGGCTATTATCTTTTCCAATAATCCAGGATTGCTGACAGACGGCATATATGTTCCATCAGGAGATGAGGGCACAGACTTTATAATACTTTCAGATCACAACAGAAGCCCATTTAATGTGTCTAAGCAAAGAATTGAAATAAGACAAAGAATGATTAATGGATCAATGAGATCCTATCATACTGCTGACAAGATTAATTTATCTTGCTCATGGTCACGGCTACCCTCCAGATCTTATTCCTCCGCTCCAGAATATACGGATGGCGAACTTAATCAAGAAGATGTTGTACAACCTGGCACAGGAAGTTTTTTAGGATTTAATCCAGAAGAATACACAGTTGATGGAGGAGCGGGTGGCGCAGAACTTCTTGACTGGTATGAGTCTAACGTAGGAGCCTTCTGGGTATTTTTATCTTACGATAAAGATGGGGCTGGAAACTTGAATAGATATACTCACATTCTTAAAATGTATTTTTCTGCATTTGATTACGAAGTAGAAAAAAGAGGTCAGTCTTGGGGAAGCGGAACATCTTCTGGCTTTGATATGTGGAACATAAGTCTTAGCATGGAAGAAGCATAATGTTTATATCAGAAGAACTAAACAATCATTTAAAAACATCTAACACAATTTCAACAGAGTCAATAATTATTGGCGAAATTAACATGAATGACTCTAACAATTTAGAAAAAATAGGTAACTATAGATATAGGCCAGGAACAGAAGGTGGACAATTCTCCGAATTGCCAAGGTCTTATGATCCAATTGATGAAGGTGGATACTACACTGGAGCAACAGATTCAAACATAGTTGTAAGCAATCTATCAGACAATGAAGATAGACCAATTAGTTTTACAAAAAATAATGAAAAAATGAAGTTGTTATATTCTTTAAAGGACTGTCTACTTGAAAATAGGCCAAGGTCAGGAATAAACAAGTTGTTATATTTGGGTCAGCGTGGTAATCAATATTTAGATACAGGAGATAGAAATTTTACATCTCAGGAAATTTTAAGCGTTTCTAATAGACCAAGATACTATATGTCTTCCAGAAAAGATCTTTTTAAATACTGGACCTCGTATAGAAATGATTTAGAAAATAATCAAGAAGAAGAGTTTGGAATATCTCGTCCATCTTCTTTAGGAAATTACTATATATACGATGCTGTACCATTTGTTGTTTACAAGGAAAATGTTCCAGCAAACAGACTAATATTTAAAATGCAAACAAATGTGGGTGACGTTAATCTGGGTAGTTTTATATATGATGGCGTTGAAATTGAAGATCCATTGTATGGGCAAAATAATCAAACAACCCCAAAAAGATGGAGGATTGAGGTTCTTAAAGATACTGAATGGGTGGAGGTCGCATCTTTTGATGAGAACTATAGGGATGCCAATGGAAACACCTTGATAGGCAGCGATGGGTATGTTGAATTATCTTATGGACTAAGATTGCCAGTGCAGTATGAAAACAATTACATTTATTTTGGAGAAATTACAGATGAATCTTTTCTTCCAGATCAAGCAAGTTATGGATCGGTCTATTTAATTAAAACCTCGGAAGAAGAGAGGGGAACGTTAAAGGTATATGACGGAACAAATTGGGAATCCGTAAGGCCAGAATATTATTGGGGAGTCTCTAATCAAAACTTTGATGTTAGAAGTCATAAACTAACAAAGGCAACAAACCCAGAATATTTTATTAATGGATCAGGTGAAACACAATTTAGAGAATTTGATCTTATTCGCGGGATAAGAATTGTAGTAGAAAGTATGAATAGAGAAGGATGCACATTTGACCTAATAGAAATGTCTCCAAGAATTGTTTTTGATTTATCAGACAAAGTTTCTTCTTTTAATATTACAAAAACAATGTCAGACCTAGGAAATGCCTCAGTTCCCGTGGGTGGAATTTTTGCTTCAATCGGTTCCATGGATATTTTTGATGATGATTTTTCCTTTAACTCTAACAACACATTTGATATAGAATCAAAAACTGGAAGCATTCTTTCTAGTTATGTAGACAAGAGGATAAAATTTAATTTTTATAAAATAGTTAGAAATGTTAAAAATTATGATTATTATATTCCAATAAAGTCTATGTATGTAGACTCCTTTCCTAACGTTTCGAAACAGACTGGTACCATATCCTTTGAACTAAGAGATCTATTTTTCTTTTTAGAATCAATGAAGGCACCAGAATTATTAATACCTGACTGCTCAATTAGTTATGCTGTTAGTTTGCTGTTGGATTACATTGGTTATAGCAACTATGTTTTTAAAAGAATAGATAATGAGTCTGAAATGATAATACCATTTTTCTTTACAGGAACTCAAAAAAATGTTGCAGAGGTTTTAACAGATATAGCGGTTGCCTCACAGACTGCTATGTTTTTTGATGAATACAACAACCTTGTTGTAATGTCTAAAGAATACCTAATGCCTGAAACGGAAAGCAGCAGGGAAACTGATTCAATTCTGTACGGTCAGATTGAAGAAGATAAACTTCCCAACATCATAAATCTTTCTTCAGAAGATAAGCAGGTATATAATGATGGAAAAATAGACTTTACCACCAGATATATTCAAAGAGAAATCTCTCAGTATTCTCAGGCCAGATATACAGATAGATATAAAACTTATGGATATAAGCCAGTCCTTCTGTGGGAAATTTCAGGAAAAGAAAATCTTAGAACTAGAAATGCTAGATCTAATACATCTCAGGGCTACACCTTGACTGCTGCTCCATTAAACACAACACTATCCTCAGACATTCCATTAGTGGAAAACAATCAAGTAATAAACAACATACTTGATTTAGGAGAAAACATAGACTTTCCTTCAGCATCACTGTCATCTCATCAAGGATACTTTTATGCTAACGGAGAAATTATCAAATACGATGCAATAGAGTACGCAATTTCTGGAGTACTAGGCGATGGCCTTGAAGGAAACTTAAGATGGATATCAAGCAACGAAGAATATCAAAAATATTTTTCTAAACTACCATTTAATGGCAAAATGTATCCAACTGGAAATGTCAGAATATATTCTGAGCCAATTTATGAGACAATAAACGGAATAACAAGGCCAAAAAATGGAGAAGTTAAACGTCACGGAAGAGGACAGTTTGGAACTCCCATTACAGAACATACAGCAGGGCTTTCAGAATACTGGTCTGAAAATACATATGCCGCTGGATGCCTACAAGAAGCAAAAGATTACTTGTTTACAACTAATAGATTTATAGAGTATCCAACAACAGTGCAGAATCAGGTTGCTGGAAAATCAAAAGAATTTGAAGAGTTTGGAGTATTTGAATCAGATACTGTGGCACAAAGTTCAACAAGAAATGGAATAATAAAAAATTTCAGAGCCAATAAACATTATACAGAAAATGAGGTTAATTATTTTAGTACTGCTAGGGAGGGTACGATACAATCTTCTGCCTTAGTCTTTAATGGACCAGATTTACCAGAGCAAGTAGATCCAGTAAACTTTGTTTCTTATATGTACAAAGAGTTTAATGATTCATTCAAGCATTTTGGAACCAGGATGAGAATCATAGGCAGCATAAATGCTGGAGAGTCTGGATTACAAAGTCCTGAAGGATCTTTTATCTTTCTACAAAATCAAGATATAAATGCAGATGATCCGAGCAAAAACCTAGATATCAGGGGGGGATCTGGAGGTATAGCGATAAATATTAATAAAGAAAGAAATACTGGATACTTCTTTGAGATAGTTGCACTGACTGAAGGCAATGCTCAAGATTATATAAATCCTTCAAAGCAGCAGTTAACCGCTAATGAAATTTTAAGCAGCCCTGCACCAACTTGTAATAACAATGTGGTCACAATAACCTTAAAAAATGAAGTAGATTTTGTTGTAGGTCAAACAGTTGAGATAACTGGTCTAGTAGATTCTTTAAATCCAACAGATACTAGAACTCCGTTAAATGGTGAGTACAAGGTAACAGCAATTAATGAAAATAAAAAAACAATAAAGTACACCATACCTGGGGCCGCAATTCCAAATAGAACCTCTACCACTGGAGGAACCCTTAGACTTTCTAATGCTTATCCCACGAATATTGCAAATGTTTACTTTTATAAGGTTGAAGCAGATGAAAATAATAATGCAATACCTAAAAGGCTGTGGAGCGGAACGTCCCAAATTGTAGTCGATGATGGAAAATTTACTGGACAAAATAGATTTATAACAGAAGATGTTTCCACAGTTTACGATTTATCTGTTGAGCACATAAATTCTGGAGAATCAAGAACCTTCTTTTTGTTTATTAATGGAAAGCAAGTACAAACTGTAGTAGACACAGACCCCCTTCCAGAATATAACTCAATGGCACTTTTTGTCAGGGGAACAAGTAGGTGTATGTTTGAGAATATTTATGCGGTAGGGCCAAATGTTTCTCAAAACAGCAATGTAACTTTAGCGCAACCCCTGTCTGAAGTTTGGCAGGATCAGGAGGTCGATTTCCCTGAGTTTTTCAAAAAGTATGCAATTAGTGGAATAATACAAAAGACTTATCTGTCTGGAATAAATTCAGAGGGTGGTCCAGAACACTCTCTCTACTATGATGAGTTTGGAACGATAATGAGAGAAGCGGCTTTCTTAAACATAAAATATGATAGGGCATATCCAGCACTGTATTCAAGAATAATGAAAACATTTAATCAAATTAAGGGGTATTCTATTTCAGGATTTTATGCAAACTCGTATGGAGCAGAGTTTCTTATTATTAACTGCACGGACGCTAATCTAAATATTGATGATACAACAGGAAACTTTTTAAGAATACAAGGAGTTGCCTTTACGCAAGAAACTAGTAGAACCCTAACTGTTGATGATTATTACAAAAAAATATCTTCTTTGTCAGATCCCATATATGAAGACGATGGAACTCTAAAGAACCCTCTTATACAAAGAGATGAGTATAACAAAATAATAAATAGCAGATACAGATACGGAATAAGAGACTTTTCTTTAACAAGCCCCTATATTCAGACTGAAGAATCAGCAGAAAAAATATTGGGTTGGATTATAGAAAAAGTTTCCAAGCCTAAAATTCTATTAGGAATAAATACATTTTCAACATTTGATTTGCAATTAGGAGACATAGTTAAAATTAATTATAAAAATAATGATGGAGTAGATGTTGTATGCGATACCGATAAAAGATTTGTAATATATAATATTGAAAATAATAAATCATTACAAGAAGAAACTATGACTATGTATTTGGTGGAGGTATAGTATGGCGATACCAAGAGGGCAGTTTGGAAATAGGCTTGACACTGCTGCTGGCAGGGCAAAAGAGGCACAAATGGCTGCCGCCGCTCACGCACTACAGGTAGCACACTCTGAAGCAGTGCATGGCAGGGCAGAAAATGCTCAGGCAGCAATACAAAAGGCAATTGAACATACAAATAACGCAGGGGTAGCACCAGCAGGACAATTTGAACAGGCAGTAATTAGAGATATTAATGCGATTAACGCAATTTCCCAACCAAGCAATAACCCCCCACCTACTGGTGACAGCGGCGATGGCGGTGGTGGCGGCGGTGGCGGTGGTGGCGGCGGTGGTGCCCCAGCACCACCAGCAAAACCAGCCAATCCATGGATAACCTCCTCAAACTTTGTTAGTCCTTCAGGAATAAAGCAGGCAGATCCAGATATTGTAATAACAAGACCAGAGCCAGTTGGACCAGAAGCCGTCCTTGAATTAAACTATGAAGATATTTCTGGAATGGAATTAATAAATGTTTCAAGGTCAGATCTTGTGGATGGTAAAAAGGTGATCTATTCTCCAATAAAAAATTTATCAAAATTGAGAAATAAATATAATCCAAACAACCTTATCAATGTTTCTTCTACATCATCTAACTATTTTGCAACCTTCGGAATAGACTTAATCGGTAGAGGAATGAGCACTCCGTACTTTGATGATTCAGGCGACTTGGTTATAGAGATTGACGATATAAGAGATAATGAGTTGATTGAGATAGATGTTGACACAAGTGGTACAATTAGTTTAGTGGATTTCTCATGATTACTAACGACGGAAAAGAAGTAATATCAAAATACCTGTTGGGGCAGGCACCCTCTTATGCCACCCACATATCAATAGGTTGCGGGGCAGATCCATTAGATCTTTTAGATCCAGAACAAAGTGATGCGTCAACAAAAAAAAGAATGAATTTTGAAATGAATAGGGTTCCTATAATTTCAAAAGGGTTCGTTGAAGAGGATGGAATAACAAAGATAGCATTTACTGCAAAACTTCCAACAGAAAATAGGTACGAGATTACTGAGGTGGGACTATGGTCTTCGGCAAATAATTCACTAGCAAAGGGCTTTGATAGCAGAACAATCTTTGATTTTGAAGAAAACTGGGAAGCGCACGATTCAACAATAGAACCAGTTATATTGCTCTCGGATTTAGGATCAAATGGTGTTGTGGAAGATAATGGTCTAAAGATTTTTAAGATAAATAATGAACATGCACTTTTGGAAGAAACAGAAAGAAGAAATAGAAAAGAGGGTCCAAGATTTTTAAATAATTCAATCTTTGTAAGAGGTGATTCTGCAAATATAGAGTCTATAGACTTCAACATTTCCTCCGCATCATCTGATGGAACCTTGGTTGAATATACCTCTACATCTTCTTCAAACACTTTTGTTATAGGAGACAGTGTGACAATATCGGGATGCGCTGATTCTAATTTTGACTTTGTTTCAGCAGAGGTTACATCGGTAACCTCTAATAGTTTTACTATAACAAAGCCCGTAGCCGCAGGTACGACAAACGGAGGAATAGCATGGAAGACTGGAACGTGGACTCCAGAAGAAGATGAAGAAGGTTTTATGTCTAAGCACATTCATCTCAAGAACATCAGTTTAAACATATCAAAGAACAATCCATCAGATATTATTAGTTTTGCTTTTAGCGTAATAGATAAAACTTCTATCGGATCAGGGACTCCAGAATATGTAAAAATATTGATTGAGTTTCTAAGAAACGAGTTGAATAAAGATGTTGGATTTGCAAAAGCAGAAATATATATACCCTCTTATGCTTTAACAAATGACAGATATAAGGTTATTTCTTTTCCAGTATCAGATTTAATTAATACTCCAGATTTTTCTTCGGATCAGATAACTGTTGCTAAAATTTACTGCCAAGTTACAACTCAAGGAGTAGGCTCTTTGGTAGGTTCAGACGAACACTATGTTGCTTTAGACGGAATAAGAATAGACAACGTTTCAACAGTTAATCCACTATATAAAATGGTTGGATATTCTTCTACAAGGACAGTTGATGGTTATCCAATAATTAAGTATAGAAATTCTAACAACTTTGTTGAGTTTAGGTTCGGCATAGGAGTAACCTAATGTCAAAAATAGTTAAACTTAATTATAAACAGATGCCTAATATAAATACTTTTACAAAAGAGTATCAGGTAAGATATAGAATAGTTTCAGAAGATGGAAATTTTAGGTCTGCCTTTTCCCCCATGTACTCTATAGATCCAGAATTAATTTATCAACCAGGAAGAATAGATTCTCCAGGATTTTTGATAGTGGAGCAAGTAGGCTCTTCTTTCATAAGCACCACCTGGGATGCTGTTTCTGTGTATAAAAAAGTAAATGAAGGGTTGTCATTGCTGGACGAAATATCAGAGTATGATATTTGGATAAAATGGGCAGATAGTTCTGCACAAAATGAATCAGAGTGGATACATAAAGAAAGAGTATCTACCACCTCGTTAAGCATAAATGTTCCCTCTACATATCCATATGTAGATCCAAACACTAACAATGTTAGCAATTTAGTTCCTGGATATCTGTACGTTGAGATATTGAGGCCTTCAAATCCGCTGATGAGATATGAAGAAACAACATCATTCAATCAGGACTCCACCACGATAGATATCTCAAATAGTTCTTTATACTTTGAAAAAGGAAATCCATTTTCTACTGGATCTAGTGTTTTGTATGAGTCTTCTTCCGCAATAGGGGGTCTAATTGATTCTACAATATACTATATAAGAGTCATTGACTATTTTAATATTTCTTTGTATCCAACAGAAAACGATGCAAAAAATAATAGTAATAGAATAACCCTTTCTGGAACACCTTCTGGAGTTGGGTCAATAACAGGACTTCCATTTAGATCCTACTCTGGATCTATTGCGATATCCTGATGGTATAATTATTACAGGAGAAAATATGCCAGGTATAAGTGAACCAGATATAGGCCAGCCATTAGATGTTCCCTATATATATAGACTTGTTAGCGTAGTAAATGATATTGCTAGTCAGGTAAATGATTCTGCAACAAGACTAAGTAAGGTAAAAACGTCAAATGGGGTAGTTAATACTAGAACATCAAATTTAATAGTATTTGCCAGTAATTTTATAGTTCAACAACAATCTGTTGTAGATCAAGGTCAGGTGGAAACAATAGACGTTTCCTTCGGAGATGCAGCATTTTCTTATCCACCAATAGTTGTTGCTAGCCCTGTTAGCACTGATGAAAACCCAGTTAGTAAAGACGTTCTTGTAACTGTTAACTCAGTAAGTAATTCAGGTGCCACAATATCTGTTAGATTTAATTCTTCTGGATCTGTAGATGTTTCCCTGAATGTTATGGCAGTAGGCGTTTCCTCTAGTGTATAATTTATTCTTGTGCTAACATGTAGAAAGTGTAAAGGAAGGGTGTTTATTGATAGAGCCTACACCTCTAAAAATCATATAGAACTTTTTTGTATACTGTGTGGTAAAAGAGAGATGTACCATAACTTTACTAAAAAAGATAGGAAGGCATCATGGCTTCTAAAAATGGAGCAGATGAGATCGGTAACCTCAATCTCAAGCCTGTAGTTAAGCCCAAAACAAAAATATGGTTTTTAAATGGTGATCTAGTTAAAATAGTTCACACTAGCAGGGCGGCAGGAATAGTTACCCTGTACAACAAAACAAAAGATGAAACAATGACTACTACCATTGTTGAATTTAAAAAGAAAAGAAAGAAAGCGTTTACAGTCAAAGAAACAGCACAACTTCTAAACTGTCATGTGAAGCATATTCCAAGACTAGTAAAAAGAGGTGCAATACCAGAGCCTACGGGTGAATTGCCAGGGGGCAAGAGAGCATTTCATTACACATCTTATTATTCAGAAGATGTAATTATGGAAGCAAGGAGGGCAATGTCCATGATTCATCAAGGGCAGCCAAGAAAAGACGGACTCATAACAAACAACAAAACTCCTACCGAACAGGAGTTGCGTGCAGCAATGGGAGATGGTATCCTATTGTACACGAAAGACGAAAACGGTAATTTTATACCAGTGTTTTCTGAAACTATCTAGAGAAGGGTTGTGCTATGGAGCCAACAAAGGTCCAGTGGTCACTGGGTTATACATTGAATACAGGAAATTTTCAGTCACTACGTCTGGATTGCCAGGTAGAGGACTATGTGCGTGATAGTGAATCCACTAAGGAAGCATCGGATCGTGTCTACTCTTTTGTTGAGCAGCAACTGATTGAGAAGTTGCAGGAGGCAAAGGAAGAACTTGAGTAATGGATGATTTTTGGGTTGAGTTTAATAACTCAGATAGTTCAAATAATTACGCATACATCGCATCAAATGAGCAGGTATCTGTCTTATGCTCTTATGGCATCACAGAGGCAGAAGCGTTTAGGCAAATGGGCAACCTTCTTGGAGATACAGATTTTGTAACTCTGATATCTCATACTGGGCACTACATGGATGATGATGCTTATGCTATAACCGCTGTTGTTTCTCATGTAAGGATTGATTAATGGCTGACAGAAAGCAGCGTTTCGCCGTTTTGAGCAGGTATGAGAAGCATTGCAAGATTAATGGAATGCCTGCCCCCAATCTAAATAAGTACAATGAGCAATGGGCAGCAGATGCTTTGCTAGAGTCCTTTGATCTTGAAGAGATTTATGACGCAATGACATATTATTTTATGATTAACCCAAGGCCAACATGGAAGGGGTTTGCTAACAACATAGATCGTCTGCTACAATCTAAGGCGGCAAAAGAAGAAGATGATAAGTTGCGTGCTGAGAGGCGTGCTAAGGCTAAGGAGTGGCTGTCAGGGTGAATCTAGAAGACAAGATTATTTCGGCGGTATTGAAGGATAAGCAGGTCCATGTTTTGCTACAGGCAAACGTAGACAATATGCTTAGGACACACGCAGATATTTGGGAATTTGTTAGAAATTATTATGAGAAGAATCAATCTGTTCCACCAGTAAACATTGTAAAGCAGAACTTCTCTGACTTTGATTATCAAGATGATGTGGGTTCAACAAAGCACCACCTTGACGAACTGCGTTCTGACTATATGAATGATGGCATTACAAATATGCTGCGAGCAGCGGCTCAAGAAATCAAAGAGGGCAGGGCTACAGATGCCCTCAACACTCTAGTAAATGAAACAACAAACTTAAAGAAGGTAACCGCTGATATCCGCGATCTTGACGTAACAGACGTTGATGACGCTATTGGATATTTTCAGCGTATTAGAGAAATGCAAGAGGCAGGAACACATGGGATCTACACAGGTTTGGCAGGATTCGACAACTACCTCCCTGCGGGAATTACGCAAGGCCAGTTGGGAGTTCTTTTGGCTTACCCTGCTATCGGTAAGTCTTGGATGGCTCTTTACTTGGCTGTTCAGGCATGGAAGAATGGAAAATCACCACTAATTGTTTCTCTGGAAATGACGGAGGAAGAGGTTCGTAATCGTATTTTTACTATTATTGGGCAGGGTATATGGAGCCACCGTAAGTTGTCTGCTGGGCAAGTAGAGATTGATATGTTTAAGAAGTGGGCTGCAAAAGAATTTACAAACAAGCCATCTATTCATATCATTTCCAACGATGGAATTGGCGAGGTATCTCCAAGCGTATTGCGTGGCAAGATTGATCAGTACAAGCCAGACATTGTATTTGTAGACTATCTTAATCTTATGACCTCAAATACTAAGACTGAAAATGAGGTTGTTAAGATGAAGAACCTCAGTCGTGAATTGAAGTTGCTTGCTATCTCAGAACAGATTCCTATTGTTGCTATCTCTTCTGCAACACCAGATGATGTTACTGATATGAACAGCGTTCCAACACTTGGTCAAACCTCATGGTCACGACAGATTGCCTACGATGCTGACTGGTTGCTAGCACTTGGTCGTGCCCCAAACAGCGATGTTCTTGAGGCGGTATTTAGGAAGAATCGCAATGGATATCTGGGAGAGTTTATGGTGCAGGTAGATTTCGATAGTGGTAGGTTTATTTACAAAGACTTTGAGTAATCGCTGGTATAATTAATGCATGAAAAACTTCATACATAGGTCTATTAAGCGTTTCCATTTAGATGGACAGATCTATGATGATGCACTAATACCAAGATTACAAAATGAATATATAAATATACTAAATACACAAATGAAATTACAAGGATATGCACCAAGACTAGATATTGACCCACAGTTTACAATCGACTATAATGGCAAACATTACAATTTCAAATTATCTGTTTACGGTACTTTTGTAGGGAAGAGGAATGCAGAATGGATGAAAGGTATATACGGCAGCAAGCCAATCTATACACCCCAGAACAAATCGGGCAAGTCATCACAGGATCGGGAATCCAGATCGAATCAGAAGTAGATTCTGACTATATTATCTTTTGCCCATTTCACGATAATCATCGTACCCCTGCGGGAGAAATATCTAAAGAACGAGGAACCTTCTTTTGCTTTTCTTGCCAGGTATCTAAATCTTTAGTAGAGTTCGTAATGTTTGTTACACACAAGACATACTTTGAGTCAATTAGATTTATTGACTCTATGGCAACAGAGTCAGACATTGTGGGTGCTATAGATAAGGCTTTGTATAAAGAACCAGAGTGGAAGGCATATGACGAGGTTCTTATTCGTAGGCTTCACTCTCAGGCACTAGAGTCCCCCAGGGCTATGAGATATTATGAGGGTAGAAGATTATCAGAAAATTCCGTCAATAAGTTTTTATTGGGATATTCAAGTAATCAAGACATGGTTATTGTTCCTATGCATAATCCAGACGGCTCAGTGCTGCTTGGTTTTGTCGCAAGGTCAGTAGAGGGTAAAGAGTTTAAAAATACCCCAGGATTGCCTAAGTCCAGGATACTTTTTAATCTTCATCGTGCAAGAAAACATGACACGGTGTATGTAGTCGAATCATCTTTTGATGCCATTCGTCTAGACCAAAACGGTATACCAGCGGTAGCCACTTTGGGAGCAAATGTATCACGAAACCAGATAGAACTATTGACAAAGTATTTCAATAATGCTATAGTTGTCGGAGATAACGACGACGCAGGAAAGGGAATGCAGCAAAAGATCTTGGATCGTCTAGGAAGTCGTGCTACACTTATCAACATACCGTCACGCTTCAAGGATATTGGAGATATGACAGATGATGATATACAAAAATTAAATGAAAAAATATCAGATCCATTATTTGCATTACTATAAGGAGAAGTATTATGGGAATTATGAAGGGGCTAAAGGCCATGGAACAGGCCATTGATAAGCCCACAGCAATCGAAAGCAACGGAGTAAAGGTCCGTTGGCTTAAGTTGGAGGATGGTCAGTCAGTCAAGGCTCGCTTTATTAACGAACTTGATTCTGATTCACCCAACTTTGACGAGGCACGCGATCTTGCTATCGTAGTGTCAGAACACACAAATCCAAAGGACTACAAGCGCAAGGCTGTTTGCTCACAGGACACAGAGGGTCGCTGCTTTGGATGCGAGATGGCTCGCAAAGAAACAATGGAAGATCGTAAGCGCGGCGGTTCGTGGAGGCCACGTTTGCGCTATTACACCAACTTGCTAGTTGATGATGGCATGGAAGATCCATATGTTGCAGTATGGTCGCAGGGTGTAGGAAAGCAGTCTGCATTCAATAGCATTCGTGAGTACGCTATTGACACAGGTAGCATTAGTAACCTCACATGGCGTTTGAAGCGTCAGGGTACTGGTACAGATACCACCTATGTTCTGCTACCTACGGCCCCCGATACAGAGCCATTTGATTGGAATGGTGTTGAGTCATTCAATCTTGAAAAGGTTGTTCGTGAGGTTCCTTACGCAGAGCAGGAATCTTTCTATCTAGGGTTTGATACCCTCTCAGCAACTTCATCGTCCACTAACATTGACTGGTAATTAGGCTGGTGGGGGGAGTCGCAACGTGCTGGATTTCGCAAAACTTAGGATGGTTGTAGTTAACTGCTGAGTTACGGTTGAAATTCCAGAGAAGTCTCCCCCCACCTTTACAAGAAAGGAATATTTTGTACGCACCACTTCACGTTCATACTCATTACAGCCTCATGGACGGCGTAGCAACACCAGAGGAGTATTCAGCAAGAGCAGCAGAGTTGGGGATGCCTGCCATTGCAATTACAGATCACGGCACGCTATCTGGTCATAGGCCAATGTATCGTGCTGCTAAGGCACAGGGCGTTAAGCCTATTTTGGGGATAGAGGGGTATATCACGGCAGACCGCTTTGATAAGAGAGATAAGTCAGAGAGAGCAGCCCCGCTTGATCTTGTCTATAATCATATTGTTATTCTTGCTAAGAATGATGAGGGTCTAGAGAATCTTGGCAAACTAAACGAGATTGGGTGGAACGAGGGATTTTATAAGAAGCCCCGCATTGACTTTGAGGTATTGGACAAGTACGGTGACGGCCTGATTGTCACTTCAGCATGTATGAGTGGACTAATCAACAAGGCAATTGAGCAAGAAGAGTTTGCGGTAGCCAAACAGCACCTTCAGTGGTTTGGAGATAGGTTTGGCGATGACTTTTATGTAGAGGTTATGCCACACAATCAGCCTGGTATGAATGAGGCACTTGTTGAATTGGCAGATGCAGGAGGCTACAAGATTGTTGTTACGCCAGACTGCCACCATGCGACGGTAGATCAAAAAGAAATCCAAGAGATGATGCTTATTCTCAATACTCATGCCAAGTTAGACAAAGAGGCCACGTTTGAGAAGTCAAAGAAGTATGAAGATATGATGGAACGCCTTGATTATCTTTACGGTCATGACCGAATGATGAGTTTTAACAAGTTTGACATTCATCTTCTATCGCCAGAAGAGATGCGTGAGTCTATGGAAGGCAACGGTGGGTTTAGAGATGATATGTTTGTCAATAGCCTTGAGATTGCAGACAAGGTTGAGGACTATACTATCAGTCGCAATCTTAATCTTCTTCCTGCCGAACACCGCAACCCTGACGCAGAGATTAGAAAGTATGCAGAAGAGTTCCTAGAAGCCAATAATCTGCATACTAATCAAGAATATGTTGATCGCCTAGAAGAAGAGTTAGCGGTTATCAAGGAAAAGAATTTTGCTCCATACTTTATCGTTGTTCGTAACATGCTTAACTGGGCGAAGAAGAATGGCATCATGGTTGGTCCTGGTCGTGGATCATCAGCAGGATCTCTGTTGTGTTATGCACTAGGAATTACAGACATTGACCCCATCAAGCATGGGCTACTGTTCTTCCGATTTATTGATATTGACCGTGATGACTGGCCTGACATTGATAGTGATATTCAGGATAGCCGTCGTGAAGAGGTGAAAGATTATCTAGAAAAGCAGTATCGCTATGTTGCTAGCATTGCCACCTTCCTTCAGTTCAAGGATAAGGGAGTTGTACGAGATGTTAGCCGTGCCCTCAATATCCCCCTTGCAGACGTAAACCGTGCTCTCAAGACGGTAGATACATGGGAAGAATATCTAACCTCCAAGAACACCGCCTGGTTTAGGGAAAAGTACCCTGAGGTAGAAAAGTATGGTGACAAGATGCGTGGTCGTATCCGTGGCACAGGGGTACATGCAGCAGGCGTTGTAACATCCAAGACACCCATTTCCAAGGTTGCCCCAATGGAGACACGCTCCGTTACAGGATCTACTGGCAGAATCCCTGTGGTAGCCGTAGATATGGAAGAAGCGGCAGACATTGGTCTAATCAAGATTGATGCACTTGGTCTTAAGACCTTGACGGTAATCAACGATGCTATCTCAATTATTGAAGAGCGTACAGGAAAGAAGATTGATCTTAGTTCTATTGATATGGAAGATAAAAACATCTACGCTATGCTTTCTGATGGGTATACCAAGGGTGTATTCCAGTGTGAGGCAACACCTTACACAAACCTCCTGGTCAAGATGGGCGTAAGCAAGTTCGATGAGTTGGTTGCATCTAACGCACTAGTTCGTCCTGGTGCCATGAACACTATTGGCAAGGACTATGTTGCTCGCAAGCGTGGCAAGGAAATGGTTGTATATCCTCATCCAATAATGCAGGAGTTTACCTCAGATACATACGGTACAATTTTATATCAGGAGCAAGTTATGCTTGCCTGTACCAAACTTGGCGGTATGACTATGGGCGAGGCAAACAAGGTCCGTAAGATTATTGGCAAGAAGAAGGATGCGAAAGAGTTTGACCAATTCAAGGAGTTATTTATTCGGAACGCAACTGGGCCACTTGGCGGGGCTGCTGCTGAAAAGATGTGGCATGATTTTGAGGCCCACGCAGGATACTCCTTTAATAAGTCTCATGCTGTCGCTTACTCAACGCTCTCGTACTGGACGGCATGGCTAAAGTATTATTATCCACTAGAGTTTATGTTTGCCCTTCTTAAGAATGAGAAGGACAAGGATGCTCGCACAGAGTATTTGATTGAGGCAAAGCGCATTGGTATTCCGTTGCGTCTACCACACATTAATGATTCTGATATTGATTTTAAGATTGAAGGGAAAGGTATTCGTTTTGGGTTGGCAGCAATTAAGTTCATTTCTGATAAGATCGCTTCAAGATATATTGAAGGAAGGCCATTTAACTCTTACAAGGAAGTTGAAGAGTATACATTTACCAAGGGAAATGGAGTAAACTCTAGAGCACTAAACGCTCTCAATGCCGTTGGAGCATTGACGTTCTCAGACAATCCAAGGGACGATGAGAAGGTCAGGGAGAATCTTTATGAATATCTAAATCTTCCAGAGTTTAGTAATGAGGTTCCACAACACTATCGCGCACACCTTAATTCCGTTGATGAGTTTGATGAGGATGGAGTGTTTATCCTGATGGGCGTAGTCAGAGGAATCAAGCGAGGTAAAGGTTGGTCAAGAGTAGAAATACTAGACAACACAGGATCTATTGGAGTATTTGATGATGAAGACACTAAGATTGAGGCTGGCAAGACTTATATTATTCTTGTTGGATCTAACAGAGTCATGGAAGCGATTCCTGTCGAAAATATACAGGGTAGTGAGTCCACACTACTAAAGTTTCTTAACTATAGGCAGTTGCCATATAGCGAAAAAGAGCATTATGTGCTATCCTTTAAGCCTCGCGTAACGAAATCAGGTAAGAGGATGGCAAGCCTTGTCGTGGCAGACCACAACAGAGAACTGTATTCAGTAGTTGTATTTCCTACAGCCTTTGCTATTGCATACACAAGACTAGATGAGGGCAAGGCTTTTGAGATGGAATTTGGCAAGACAAAAGAAGGAGGGCTAACATTAAAGGAGGTAGTTCAAGCATGAAGTATTTACGAGATATGGATGATTTAGCGTTTACTCTTAACGCTAATGCACGGAGAAAGGGCTTCTGGGACGCAGATACAGAAGACAACAGGGTTATCTTTTATCTGAAGCAGTTGGCTATGGTTCATAGCGAGGTAAGCGAAACTCTTGAGGCTATTCGCAAGGAGATGGGAGATGATGTTGTAGTTGAAGAACTAGCAGACATTATTATTCGTGTCCTTGACCTATGGGCTGGTATGAGTACAGATCAATATACCAATCAATCATTAGCAAAGGCCATCAATGAAAAGATGGAGAAGAATGTTTCTCGTCCTAAGATGCATGGAGTGCTTGCTTAATGTCTGATGTTATGAGTGCAGAAGAAGTTCTGTCACAACTAAATCCAAAGTTGCGTAAGAGTATAACTACTGGAACTGGCATTGTGATTGAGAAGCAGCCAACTCCCTCATATGGTCTTAACAGGGCATTGGGGGGTGGATTGCCGTATGGTCGTCAGATTCTTATATGGGGATCAAAGTCCTCTGCTAAGTCATCTTTGTGCCTGCAAATGATTGGTATGGCCCAAAAGGAAGGAAAGGTTTGTGCATGGATAGATGCAGAAATGTCTTATTCAGAAGATTGGGCGAGAACTCTGGGGGTAGATCCAGACAACCTAATCTACTCTACGGCTCGCACTATAAACGATATGGTGGATGTTGGTACGGATCTTATGCAAGCAGGAGCAGATATCATTGTTGTGGATAGTATCTCTGCCCTTCTTCCAGCAGTCTACTTTGAGAAGGATAGCAATGAGTTAAAGCAACTAGAAAACACCAAGCAGATTGGTGCGGAGGCAAAGGATATGACCAATGCCGTAAAGATGCTTAACTATGCAAACAATCAAACAAAGCCAACGCTGTTGGTGCTTATCAGTCAGGCTCGCAATAACATTACTGCTATGTATACAAGCCAGCAACCAACAGGGGGCATGGCTACAAAGTTCTATTCTTCAACCATTATTAAGTTGTTCTCCTCTGAATCAGACAACCAGGCAATCAAAGGAAAGATTCATGTGGGAGATAAGATTATTGAAGAAAAAGTAGGAAGAAAGGTTAGATGGGATGTTCAGTTCAGCAAGACAAGCCCTGCGTTCCAAAGTGGGGAATATGATTTCTATTTCAGGGGAAACGATATTGGGATTGACAGTATCGCTGATTTGGTTGATACAGCAGAAATTCTTGGATTCATTGAACGAGCAGGAGCATGGTATACAGTCAATGGAGAAAGATTCCAAGGCAGGGACAAGTTGATTCTTGGAGTAAAAGAAGATCTTGATATTCAAGAGTCTCTTATCGACAAGGTTACTAATGCCTAAGTTTTCTATATATTCAGGAACATTTGTATGTCAAGAGTGTAAGAAAGAAGTATTAGAGGCAAGGTTTTATATAAAATCATACGACCTAACATGGATGTGTCAAGAAAAACATCTATCCAAAGTCAATCTTTATGTTCGGGGCTACTAATGAGTGAGCGAGGAGAGGCAAAAAGAATGGGGGCAAGGCTTCATAAAAACTCAGGGAGGAACCAGAAGAAGGGTGACGCAACCTGGAATAATTATGTTGTCGATATAAAAGAATACTCTAAGTCCTTTTCTATATCTCAAGATGTTTGGGCTAAAGTGGTAACAGATCAAATGAAGGTAGACAAACAAAAATCTCCTGCACTTATACTTGTATTGGGAGAGGGAAGTCGCAAAACTAGGCTAGCCGTGATAGAATTGTCTGAACTAGAAAGGCTAATAGAAAATGACAACGACGATTGAACTCGTCAATGAGGTAGCAGAATTTACTGAGATCTCAGAACTAATGAATGACGATCAACTTACTGATGCACTTGGAGTCATTGTTAAGTTAATGATGAACCCAGATGTTCCTCCGCAAAAGGCAGTAGGTCTTATTGTGCAACTGGAGGCTTATGCAGCCAAGTTTAAGATGTTAGCGTCATACTATACAAATGTAAAGAAAGATGACAGAGCAAAGAAAAACCTATACTACTCCGCTAATGAGGCGGTACAAAGGTTGGTAGACAGCCTGAAGTATAGTGCTAAATTAGGGAGTTACTATGGCTAAGAATTTTTTGAAGCAAGTAATGGACAAGCAACCATCTGGTCCTATTGACACCAGGGAACTTATTAGTAAGATTGAAGAAGGATATACAGCAAATCGTGTGCCTGAGTTTAAGACTAAGAAATCATTTAGTCCATCAACAATCGTTTATGGAAATGGTGCGTGCCCACGATACTGGTATCTAGCATTTGAGGGTGCAGAGTTTGAAGATGATGCAGACGCTTACGCATCAGCAAATATGCAGAGTGGTATCGATGCCCACGCACGCATCCAGAGGGCTATTACAGACGCTGGAATTATGGTTGAGGAAGAGAAGAAGGTCATGATCTCCGATCCTCCTATTTTTGGCTTTGCTGACGGTATTCTACAATGGGGAGAGACACAGCCCATTCTTGAGATTAAGACAATGAGGGAAGAGTCTTATTCATATCGCAAGCACGCCAAGCCACCAAACTATCATCTCATGCAGTTGCTTATTTATATGAAGATATTGGGAAGAAGGTTAGGGGTTCTTCTTTATGAGAATAAGAATTCACACGAACTACATGCTATTACTGTAGAGGCAGATGAAGAGAAACTTGCATGGGTAGAGTATGCTTTTGATTGGATGAGAACGGTACGCAAGGCTTGGGAGGATAAGAAAATTCCAAAGAAGACCTATCGTGCAAACTCAAAGGTGTGCAAGACATGTCCAATTCAAAAGGCGTGCGCTTCCGCTGATAAGGGAGAATTGAAAATAGAACCCTTGGAGTACCTTGAGACATGAAAACTTGTTCTTGGTGTGCAAACGAATTTAATCCTTCAGTAAGTTATCAAATTTATTGTTCCCCAAGTTGTCGTCAAAATTCAACAAAACAAAAAATATATGACAGATATCAAATTAATAAAATAAAAAACAAATCAAAAAATAAAAAAGTTTGTAGTGGAGGCTGCGGCACAGTAATTAGCATATACAACAAAAATGGATTCTGTCAAATATGCATGATAAATAAAAAAAAGGTACATAAAACTTTTAAAGAAATAAAAGGATTTTTTGAAAATGACAAAGACTAGGCTATCGGAGGTAGCAAAGATACAATCTCCTAAAAACTTTTGTGCAATCGATGCAAGCACACAAAGCATGGCGTTTGCCCACTTTGTTGATCACAAATTAAATAGTTGCGGGAAAATAGTATTTTCTGGAAACACTATATATGAAAAAATAGGAGATACCGCACATAAGGTAAGTTCATTTTTTAATGCATACCCAGTTGATGTTATTTTAATTGAAAAAACTATTTTTGCCAACAGCCCACAAGTAGCAGCAAATCTAGCATTGAGTCAGGGAGCACTGATAGGTGCAGCAAAGTTGGGGGGAGTCAAGAGTGTGTACGGGGTCACCCCAATAGCATGGCAGTCATTTATTGGAACTAGGCTGTTGACAACTGATGAAAAATCTCTTATTAGAAGGAAAACACCAGGAAGATCAAATTCCTGGTATAAAGCACAGGAAAGAGAAAAACGTAAGCAAAAAACTATATTCACAGTTAATAATGAATTTGATATAAATGTAGACGATAATGATATAGCAGACGCATGTGGTATAGGAATGTATGCGTTAAAAAACTGGATGAAAGTGGTTAAAGATGAGAAGTAAAGGATTGCATCTTTCTAAAGCATATATGGAAAAAAGATATATCCGTGATAAAAAAACTCCAGAGGCTATTGCGGAAGAGTGTGGAGTTAGCGTACAATTAATCTACCGCCAACTTAAGAAGTTTGGTTTAAAGAAATAGGAGAGTAAATGTCTGACATGGTAAATCATCCATCCCACTATACAAGCGATCCTAGTGGGGTTGAATGTATTGACATTGTTCGTCATAGGAACTATAATATAGGTAACGCCATTAAATATCTATGGCGTGCAGGACTAAAGAATGAAGACAAGCATATAGAGGATCTTAAGAAGGCGATCTTTTATATTACCGACGAGATCAAAAGGTTGGAGAACCGTCATGGGTCGCAGGAAGAAAGTAGTTCCACCGCTAGCACATCTTTACCATCGTGAACCTACATTCACTACCCCCGAAGGCAGAACGCTAGAGCCTGGGGAAATTATAAAAATCAAAGGTGTCTGGGGAACTAAGTTTAAGTTTAAGGAATATGTGCGTCGCACAGACACGGGAACAGACTGGATTGACTGCTATGAACTAGAGCGTGGTCAAAACTGTGGTCACCGTTCCTTTAGGACAGATAGAATTAAGGTTCTCCCCAAAAAGCGAAGGAAGCGCAAAAAGACTCAGGTATAATAATGTTATGCCAGGGGAAAACCTAGCAAAAAATAAATACGTTCAGCAGTCTTTGTTTTCCAAAGAAAGGCCAAAGAGAAGATCCCCCAAGCGCAAAAAAGAAATAGCGCAAATGTTGGCAAACATAAAAGAAAAAAGTGGCTGCGTGGACTGTGGTGGAAAGTTCCCATATTACCTGCTTGACTTTGATCATGTAAGAGGAATAAAAGTAAGTAGCATATCTAGAATGCTAGACAAGCATCCACTAGAAGACATATTTAAAGAAATAGATAAATGTGAGATAGTTTGTGCTAATTGTCACAGAAATCGTACATTTCACAGGAAACATAATAGACAATTTTAGAATTTAAATATTGCATAATTGAGACAACTATGTTATGCTAGATATTGTTGCCGCCGCAAGGAGGAAACAGATGAAAACGAAACTGCTAGGAGGTATGCTGGGGATGGTACTAACAATTACTATTGCTTCCCCCGCCATTGCCTCTGACACGGTGTATGCTAAGTCTGCACCAACTGCGACGGGAAAGGTCGTATACATCAGCCATGAGCATAAGTCTGCTCGCTCCGCTGATGCTGACGATATGAAGGGCTACGAGCCATCTTTGTATCGCGGTAAATGGTTCGATTCTAAATGGGAAAATTCTCGTAAATGTATTATGAAGCGTGAATCCCGTTTTTCTTATCGGGCTGCCAATAAGTCATCCTCGGCAAGAGGAGCCTATCAATTCTTGGACTCTCAATGGAGAGATGGGCTTGTTTGGATGATGTTAAAGGAATCCAAGAAAACAAAAGATGGTTTGTCAGCTGAAATTAAGACTTTATTTGATAAACCAATTCATAAATGGTCAAGGTATTATCAGGACCGTGCTTTTTACACCGCTTGGCAAGATGGTAGTGGCAAGAAGCATTGGTATTATCCTGGTCATAACTGTTACTAAATAGATTAGCGGGGCAGAAAACCTAATTCAACAGGTGGCAACATTCTGCCCTGCTTTTCTATTGCTCTCTAATTTGATGCATGACTTCATCCCATTCACCACCACGGATTTCCATGCTTTGATATTTTGCAATACCTTCTAGATTTCTTTCACGATCTTCTTTACGAACTCTTGGGTCCATCAAGGCTTCTAGATGCTCTAGCCACTCGTTTTCATTTGTAGCCATTCTTCCTATACCCTGTTGATTCAAAAGCTCGTATTCAGGGCTGTATGACGTTA
>Ga0255768_10000152_pt1 | contig 70876 bp, 43 predicted proteins | sample 071ome_33_FD_179983 | JGI IMG/M metagenome (GOLD analysis project Ga0255768, IMG submission 179983) | Coastal salt marsh microbial communities from the Groves Creek Marsh, Skidaway Island, Georgia - 071412AT metaG (version 2) | ecosystem: Environmental > Aquatic > Marine > Intertidal zone >... | reverse complement strand
TATTTGATTCCTGGAGTTGATTATACAATTCAAGGCACTAGTGTCGTATTTACTGATCCTCCTAGATCTCCCAACCCATCAGACTCTATTGAAGAGACCGCAGTCTTTTATCTGAAGGGTTTCCTGCAAGATCCTATACAAGAGGTTGATAATATTTCAACTCTGTTCAACTCTTCTAGGACCGAGTTCCCTCTGGAAGTTTCGGGAGTAAACTATAACCCTGTTTTGCAGGTGTATCTGAATGTTGTCATCAATGACAATCTGCTGGTTCCTTATAAGGATTTTTCCATTATCAATAGGGATGGGCAATATTTCATCAAAATGAAAGTTGCACCTCCTTCTCAGGCAAGATCTTATATTGGTTCTGTTGAGGCACCGATTAGTAGTTTTGGTTCTGGTGCAACTGCTATTGCCCAAATCAACAATAATGGCAATCTGACTGGCATTAAAGTAAAGTCTGGCGGTACTAACTATCGCCTCCAGTATCCTCCCGCTGTAGAAGTGGCAACTACCACAGGTGGAGGTGGCGCGTCTGCATATTCTCTCGTTAATGGTATCAAAACCCTTTCTCTTCTGGGTGGCGGTGCTGGTTATAGCGATTTGAATCCCCCTATTGTTAATATTGAACCTCCCACCGCCGCTGGTGGGATTCCTGCTGCTGCAAAAGCACTTGTAACTAATGGACAGGTAACTGGACTTGAGTTGCTTAACTCGGGTAGCAATTATACGTTTACTCCTAGAGTTACTTTCCTTGATCCTGGTGGATGTGTCTTTAGCAATCCTACTATTGATGTTAATGGTTCCATTGAACCTGAAAGTATTGAAATTGTAGAAGTGGGTAAGGGATATACTGTTCCTCCTACCATCTATGTTGATCCTCCGACTGGTGCTGACCCTCTGCAGGCAGAGATCGTTGCTCAAATTGGCACTGACGGCACTGTAACAGGGTTTACTGTAACTAATAGGGGTAGAGGGTATACAACCTCTCCTAGGATTGCTGTGATTGATCCTGGTGCTGCACAAATTCTGGATGTCACTGTTGATTCTACTGGTAGAGTTGTTGAGATTGAACTGCTTTCTGGCGGTTCTGGTTATGTGGATATTCCTTCTATCTACATTGTAGATAACCGTAAGGATCCTTCTGGCGCATTTATCGGTGGATCTGGTGCTACTGCAGTTGCGTCTATTTTTAACGGTCAAATCACCGATATCAATATTACTAATTTTGGTACTGGATACGATCCTGCTAATCCTCCTAAAGTTGTGATTCAGCGTCCTCCTTCGGCAAATGCTTCTGCCGAAGTTGGTTTCGGTGAGGTTACGGGTTTCCGTGTAGTTGAATCTGGTTCCGATTATACTAAAGCTCAGTTTATTGGGTGCTCTCGTGGTGTTTCTGGTATCGTTGGATATGATACCGATGGTAATGCAATCTATGAGCAAAAAACTAGCCCCACTAACCACAATATTGGCACCGCAGTAAAATGTCTGGATGGTGTTTTTGTTGAGAAAATGCTCAGCAAATTTACTGAACAATACCTTCCCGACATCCCTAAGATTGACCTTAATAAGATTAACATCAATACGGTCATTAAGACTATCCGTACCTTCTATTCGTCTAAAGGTACGAGAGGTTCTATTGCATATCTGTTCAAGATTCTCTACGGTGAGGATGTAAGCGTATCCTACCCCAAAGAGCAGATTGTAAAACCCTCTGCTGCTAGTTGGCAAGTTGACACCATTCTACGTTGTGTCGTTGAGAGTGGCAATCCTCAAAATCTTAAGGACGGTTTCCTGCAGCAGTTCCAAGATCAAGTTGACCCCAATATTGGTAGCGCATCTGCTCTGATTGAGAACTTCATCTCAATTAAAACTTCAGAATTGGAAATCTTTGAACTTGTTCTCTCTGAAGAGACAATTCAAGGAACATTCACGATTCCCTACAAGACTAAACTCGCTGAAGGTATTAGTACCACTGATAGTGTTCTTACTGTTGACTCTACCATCGGTTGGCCCGAGAGAAACGGTGAGATCCTTGTCGGCACCGAACTTATTAGATATAAGGAAAAGTCACTCAACCAGTTTATTGAGTGTACTCGTTCTGTAAATAATATTGTTGAAGATTGGGATGCTGCAACTGAGGTTACTTCTAACTTCTATGCATATGTGAATTATGGAACAGACCAAGAGGTCGTCGTCAAAGTTGTCGGTATTATTAAAGCAGAGAACACCACTCTGACCGATGATGGAACTTATTATCTCCCTGGTGATAAACTGACGGTTTCAAAACTTGGTGCTTCCGAAAATGTTCCCTTGCTGAACACTTGGAACTACAATGTAAAAAAACTTGTATCGGTTGATAGAATTGAGTTTGGCGGCGTTAACAATCAAACTGCCACTGTTTATTGCAATAATCCTCATGGTCTCCTTGTGGGGGATCAGGTAACCATCTATGGTGCCAACCCTATTCTCTTTAACGGTACTTATTTTTACAGTCTAGAGAATCTACGACAGTATTTAAGTATCAACTCGTTCAACCTGCTGCTGTTGTACCTCAGGGAAATATTCTCATCTCGGTTGACCTTAACCGAGGTAAGTCTGATGTGGAGTCTATCAATAACTCCATCGGCATTTATACTACCAACATTCAAAACTCGTTCTTTAACGACGACTACGTTTACGTTGCCGCATCTGGTATCCCGAACTATAAAGTCGGTCCTTTTGTTGGGCAGGCACTTATTCCTGGAAACCAGCGTAAACTTCTCCGATTCCCTAGAGTCTCGCAGACTATCTCTACTAAGGATGAGATTCAACCAGGACCGATTGGAGCATGGGTAAATGGTGTTTCTATCTGGTCTTATAAGTCTAGTAACAAAAAAATCTTTGGTGAAGTTACCAAAATCAATATTATCAAACAAGGCGATTCGTATGATGCTGCATCTCCACCATCTCTGACAATTTCCAATGGTGGTGGTACTGGTGCCACTGGTTCTGTTATCATTGACGGTTCTCTGACCGCAATTAACATTACTGCCACTGGTAGTGGATATACCAGTCCTCCTCTGGTATCTATCGTTGGTGGTGGTGGTTCTGGTGCTTCTGCTACAGCAGTTGTTACTAATGGACAAGTTTCCAGAGTCCTTATCAATAGTGGTGGTACTGGATATACTTCTAGACCCGAAATTACTATTGTTGGTGGCGGTGGTACTGGTGCTACTGCTTTGGCAGAAGTTCGTGGTCCTATTAAAGAAGTTGTAATCAACACTGGTGGTACGAAGTATACGTCCCAACCAGACATCACCCTGAGTTCTGGTGAAGGTGCTCAAGCACAAGCTATCGTCCAGAATGGTCGTATTATTTCTATTGCCGTCATTAACGCTGGTAGCGGATATACAACTCCTCCTATTGTTGAAATTTATGGTAATGGTTTTGGTGCTATTGCTACTGCAAACATTGATACTGACGGCGAAAATGCTGGTCGTGTAACTAGCATCTCTATCAACAACAGAGGTATCAACTATGAGGCAGGAACTACCGTAATTATTCTGCGTTCTGTTGGTTCAGATGCACAGTTCACTGCTGAAGTACAAAGTTGGACTTATAACCTTGCACCTATCACGGCGCTTGATGATGCTCAGGGTTCCGTGTTCTCTGGTTATAATAACCAGTATGGTGGTGAGTATGCCCACTTTACCAATCCCAAGAGACTTAGATACGTTCTGGGCGACAACCTGTTGGAAGACTCTAACGGTGCCCTGACCGAATCCACCAGCAATATTTCTCACTCTCCGATTATTGGTTGGGCATTTGATGGTAACCCAATTTACGGTCCTTATGGTTACACTGATCCTACTAACCAAAGTTCCAACATTCGTCGTTTGGAACCGAGCTATAGACTTAAGCCTGCTCTGGTACTGAACGCAATCACCAATCCTACCCCTGTTAGAGAAGGTGGTCCTCTCCTCGCAGATGACCCTGCAGGCACTTATATTGAAGATTATGAGTATACCTTCGGTGAAGGTGATTTGGACCGCTATAACGGGCGTTTTGGTAAGACTCCTGAGTTTCCTGAAGGCGTCTATGCATACTTCACTTGCATTGATGCTACCGAGCAGGGCAATCCAGTTTTCCCGTATATCATTGGACCCAACTTTAACTCCAGTGTAGATAAGTGGAACTTGGCATCAACTGCAGTACAGCAGAATATTCCTACTGGCGTTATCCGTTATCGTGATCCCTATGAGAATGTTGATATTGATGTTGAGCGTACTCCTAATGCGACTGCTGACCTTCTGACTACGGAAGATGGTCTTGAGTTGACGTTTGATCCCATTTGGGAAGATTCCGATGGTGATAACGTAATTGATACGAATTATCAGATTGACGATGATAATGATATTACTACTCCTGAAGTTAGACTGACAACTCGTCCTGATGACAGAGTATTCCGTCTGACCTATGATCAAAGTAATATTACGATGGAAGTAGGTCAAACATATGCTATCCCCGCATACACTACTACGAATGAACTGTATGCTCCTTCTACCGATCCCATCAATGTACAGGTTCTGTTCAATGGTATTACTAATACCACTGTTCTGGTAAGAGTTGTATCCTCGGAGAAGTTTGCTCCTGCGTTTGATGGCACCTATGATCAGTATATTGGTCTGAACTTTGTTTATACTGATGATGATGGAAACACTACTTCTGCAAACATTGTTGACGTAGAATTTATTGGTTTCCGTGCAACTTATGAAATTACTGATGAACTGGTAGTTGAAGAACTTCAAGATGTCGGTTCGCTGTTGGAAGAGAACAAACTGGAACTGTTTGACTACTTCCCTAAAGTTAGATTTGACTCTAAGGTTGACATTGAAGTTGAATCTATCACAAAGTTTGAGGACGCATCTGTTAATGGATTCGTTGTAGAGAACCCTGGTGATAACTATCAGGTAAATGACCGTCTGATTTTTGATGATATTGACAGTGAAGGTTATGGTATTTCTGCCGTTATCAGAACTATTCAAGGTAAGACTATTTCAACTTACGACTTTGAACTTATCAATGATGTTCCTCATGGCGTAATCACTACCGATGTACCTCATGATCTGGTTTCTGGTGATAAAATCCAAGTTAGCTATACTCCCGAGATCTCTACCGAAAACAGACAATTTAAGGTAAAAGTTGTAAATGGTATTGAAACCATTAAAGTTACTCAAATTGGTACTGGTTATACTGATGATGTACCGATTTCCGTTGAAATTGATGGGGATGGCCAACACGCAGAAGTTAATCCAGTAATCAATGTCAGCAATGGTACAGTATCTTCGTTTGACATCGTTAAATCTGGTAATGGATTTAGCGACAATCCAAGACTGATTATTTCTCATCCTCAAGAGTTTAAGAAGGCGGAATACTTTATCAATGGTACTGAAAACCTGAATGATACGGTAATCAATGCTGTCTACACCAGTGATGTTACTAAAGACATCTATGTTTGTGGTAATACTATTGATCAATTTGATAACAGAGTTGGTTTTGTTGCAAAATATTCTACTAGTGGTGATATAGTTTGGTATAAGACTGCCAGATCTGAGCAACCCAGTGGTCAAGATACTTTCTGCAATTTTACTGCTCTGACTGTAGATGAAGACAGCAATACCCTAGATGTATATGTCACTGGTACTACTAAACCCAACTCCCTCAATGTCAACTATAATCCTGACATTGTTTTGATGAAGTTTAACCAGAATACTTCTGGTACTACTTGCTCAATTCAATATCAAAAGGAGATGGCAGGCATCTCTGGTTCTACTCGTCTGGATGAAGTTAGCGCAATCTCTAAGGTTGGTGAGAATAAGTGGTGTATTGGTGGTCACACCAATACCAACTCCCAGTATCCTTTTGATGCATACATCATCATTTTCAATGAAAACTTGGGTGTTCAGCAAAAGAGAAAGATTTCTACCGCTAGTGACTCAGAAAAAGTTGTTGACATTAAGTATAATGCTGATAGCGGTAAGTTCTATGTTCTGCTAGAGATTGCACCCACTACTACCAGTGCGGTTAAGTCTTTTGCTATCGCACATTGTGAGGCACAGCAGTTTTCTGTTATCATTGACAAAGTTATCAATTTCAATACCACTAGCTACAATTTGTGGGGTGCAAGATTTGATATTGATGAGTTTGGGGACTTCCTGGTCTCTGGTACTGCATATTCTGGTTCTAACCCAATCGGCGTCTTTGTTGGTAAAGTAACTACTGAAAACGAGGTTCGTTGGGGTAAGAGAATTACACCTGCAGGTACTTTTAGAAACCTCAAGGTTATTGGTGGCAATGTTGACGTTTTTGGTAATTACAACCTGGCAATCAACTATGAACTTAATGAGTCTACATCTGGTTCTGAAGCATTCAGAAAACAGAGTGAAATTATCAAATTTAGATATGATGGCACTGTAATTTCTACCAATAAAGTAAGTCTTGGTCGCAATATTGTTGGTTTTGAAATCAATGCTATTAGTGCTGATAGTTCTGGCGACCCTGTATTGACTGGTCAAGGTTACCGTAACGAAGTTGTTGGTCTGTTTGACTTTGAGTCAACTGATGAGACCGAACCCGTAGATACCACTGGTAATCTGACTAACAGAAATCTTATTGGTGATTACTACACTGGTTCCAACATTTCAAGTGGTGCTCCTTCTGGTCAAGGTAGCACTCGTGGTCTGAGAATCAATGCTTATGATGGTGCTGCCTGGAGTGATACCCACTTTGAGATCAACCCTGAAAATAATACTGGCATCTATGGTTATGCCGATACATATGATCCGAATGGTGACTGGACGATTGAAGGTTGGTGGAGTGTAACTGAGACCACTGTTCTGCAGGATAGCAGACTTGCGGGTCTTGGTTCTACTCACCACATCTTGTTTGGTATCGGTCATGGTAGTGAACCAGGCGTTACCTTAACCCTCAATCGTAGCAATAAGAGACTGGAATTGTATGCCTCTTCCACTCTCCAGAGAACTGCAACTCCTATTGCTAGTGCAAACGATCAAATTGTTAATGATGATGGTTATGTTCACTGTGCAGTAACTAAATTTGGCAATCTGTTTACCATTTATGTTGATGGAACTTCGGTTGGTAGTGGTTCACTGCCTTCTCTGACTATTCCTTCTACTGCTAAGATCTACGTTGGCAATGCTCCCAACTGGACTGGAAACACTAGTGGTTATACTGTTGATTATGCAGGTTCATTTGACGTTGATGGTTTGCGTATTAGTGATCATGTAAGAACTATCTCGGTTCCTTCTACCACTGCAGAATATAACGATTACTATAAGACGTATCATTATGTTCCTGATGCTGCTCTCGTAATTAAGACTGACAAGAATATTGATTCTACCCGTCAAGGAACGTTTATTGGTACGAATACTAACTATCATTTCACCACCGCATCATACACTTATCCCACAACAATCAATCAACCAATCACAGTTTCCAGTGTAACTCTTGCATCTGAAGGTCTTCAGGTTCTGGATTACAATGATGTAAACTCTTCTCTTGTAATTGATTCGGTAACTCTCACCTCCAATACTGATGTATGGTCTTCCAGAACTGCCACTATTCCTGCAAAGGGTGGCAGAAAGGTTAAAGCAGAAACGACAACCTATGGCAAGTTCTACATTAAGGTAACTAATACTACTGAAGTTGACAATGTTCTTCGTCTTTCGCTGAATCAAACTTTCAACGTTAAGAAAAATAGTCAAATTCAACAATACAATAACGCTGGTCAGCTAGTTGCTAATGCCGAAGTTATTGATGTTGATGCAAATAGTCTGTATATTGCTCAGTATACGGGAACTAAGAGTGCCTGGGAAGGTTATGTTGGCACAGGCGAAATCAAGACCACTGGTGGTGAAAATAATAGCATCGGGTCTTATATCTTTGCTAACGAACCATTCACTACTACTCAGGGCACATTCATCTTTGATATCCCTTCTGGTTTGGATGCACGATTCAAAGTATATGGTCAGGAAGACTTTACCGTAAGAATTGATGACACTGCTCCTGCAGGATCTCCTTATATCATTGGTAGTGTAATCACTCCCGATGAGGATCAAGTCACCTATAATGCCGATAGGTCCCAATTGACCATCAGTGGTCTTACTGCTGTCACCGAAATTACTCTTATCACTAATCTTGATAAGATTCTCCAACTAACTGCTGTTAATGCAACTGATAGAATTTTCTATAAGACTGCAAGAGCACATAAATTGCAGTCTGGCGACAATCTCTTCATCTCTGGCAACAGTGCTGACGAATTTAATGGATCGTTTGCAGTTGATGAAGTAATTAGCACTAGAGAGTTTACTACTCGTCTTAGAGCAACTGCAGTGGGCGACCCCGATGCTGCATCTAGTATTGATATCTTTGTAAAACATCCTGTCATTCAGATGTTCTACAACCATAAGTATCAGTTTATGCTTGGGGATCCTTCTCTTCAAGGATACTTCATGTCCTTCTCTAAGGATAACCTCTTCAAACTGGAGTATTCGTTTAACTCAATTCAGAGAGTTGGCACCCCTGGTGTTCAGCAAGGTGGAGATCCTGAACCGTATGTTCAGTTGTCGGTGAACTCTGAAGTTACAAATATCTCTTACTATTTTGACCCATCTAGAACGGGTGATGACTCACCTGTAAATCCTGGAACTTATCTTGATGTTATTCCCACTCCCTACACTGGTGAGTTTGAAGTCAAATTCCTTGCTGGTGCGACAATTACTTCGGGTGCAAATATCTTCAAGTTCCCCTTGCTCAATGAACCAGAAAGTGTTGCAACTGCATCTAGAGTAGGATACACAACTTCTTCTGTGTCTGCAGTTGGACCTATTGGTGCGATTCGTCTCATCAATGGTGGTGGATTCTATAAGAAGCTTCCAATCGTATCTAATATTGTTTCCAATCGTAGAATTGAAAGAGTTGCTATCAATGAACCTGGAACTGAATATGCCGTAGGTGAATACACGGGTGTGTCAATTAGTGGTGATGGTGAAGGTGGTAAAGTCAATATTACCGTACAAGATGGAACGGATGAAGATGGTAACACCATTCCTGGTCAGATCACCGAGGTGATCGTAACTGATCCTGGTAAGAACTACACTACTGCAACGATTGATATTGAATCCATCCCTGGTATTCTTGGACCCAGCCTTGCTGGTTCTGGTGCAGAATTGGAAGTTGTTATTCCTCCGAATGGATCTGGTGCTTCTATCTTTGTTAAGGCAAATCAGATTGGTAAGATTAAGAAACTGAAGAATAATAACTTCGGTTTTGACTATACTCACGACTATACCCTGCGTCCTGAAATTACGTTCCCTGTTAATGTTCAGCTGACTAGCACGAGCATCTTGGACAGCATTACTGTTACTGATCCTGGTTCTGGTTATGCTACTCCTCCTGCAGTTATCATTGAAGGTGGTGGCGGATCTGGTGCTATTGCTGAAGCAACTATTAGAAACGGTCGTATTGATCAGATTGAAGTTAAAGATCCTGGATCGGGATATTCTTCTCAACCCAGTGTCAGTCTCAAGTCTTCGTTCAACTACGTTGTCAACCTTGACTTGAATCTTCTGCAATTCTCCTTCCCTCACGGTATTGTTAATGGTTCTGCGGTTACTCTGCAAGCCGTTGATGCTGGTGATGGTGAAGAACCCGCACTGCCCATCTCCTCCTTCGGCAGACTGTCTGCTGCCACCACTTATTATGCTATTGCTGGTGCGGCAAACTCTTTGGAAGATGATCAGTTGAAGTTGGCACTGACTCCCGATAACGCTGCTATTGGTGACTTCCTGTCATACACTAATGATGGTCAAGGTCGTCAAGTTCTGCTTACTGATTCGTTCGGTGGTGCTGCCGAGGCAAATGTCATCACTGGTCGTTTCCTTGCAGGTGAATACATCTATCAAGGTGATACTCTGGATCAGGCAACCGCTTCTGGTTATGTCTCCGAAAACGATGGTTGGCAGGAAGGTCCCAGAATTCTGAAGATCGTTGATTATACTGGAGATTTTTCTGCTGGTCAGCAAATCACTGGTACTATTTCTAAAGCGTCTGGTACTATTGACAACCTGAGCATCGCTAAAGGTGTTCTGGAAGTTGGTGCTATTACCACTACTCCTGGTAGATTCATTGATGACGTTGGCAAACCATCCGAAATTATCCAAAGAATCCAAGACTCCTACTTCTATCAAGACTTCTCCTACAGTGTTAGAACCCCTGTTGCTATCTCTGATTGGAGAGACATCCTTACTACTAACGTCCACCCCGCTGGATTCAAGGTATTTGGAGAACTTGGATTGATTGAATCTGGTACGATTGAAAATAAAACCACTGCATTTGAACTTACCAAGTCGGTTAACCTGGCAGAATCTGCAATTGTTCCGAATCTGCAAAACTATACCCTGGTTGAACCCGTCTACACTGATTTTGATAACACTGAGGTTCGTTTCCGTCAAAAGGATCTGACTTCCTCCGAGCAGATTTTGACTTCTACTGTTCAGAAGATCAATGACATCTCTCAACTGTTTGACGGTGAAAGAATTTCATTCCCTCTGACTGTACAGAACTTGGATGATGAAGGTAACACTGTTACTGAACCCGTTATCGCTAACGCTAACCAGTTGATTATCACTCTCAATGGTATCGTTCAGTCTCCTGGAGAAGCATTTGAGGTTCAAGGATCCGATATCGTCTTTAGTGATCCCCCGCAACCACCTGCAAATGTTCAGTATGCAACGGTAACTCTTCAGTTCAGAGATATCAAGAGAATGCAACTTAGCAATATCTCGGGTATCTTCCCTCTGATTGGCGGTAGAATTAGAGGTATTGTTTCCGATGTCAACGCTACTGTTGTTGCTGTAGGAACAACAACCATTGACTTCTACTACGACAATAATACTGATGCATTCCAACTTACTGAGACAATCTTTAGTAGTGCAACTGGTTTCCAAGCGACTCTTGATAGCATCACCGATGTTAACAGACAAAATCTGTTCAACTTCAAGGAAGACATTCAAAACCTTAGAGGAGATCAGGCAACTGTTGAGCAGGTAAACTTGGAAGGTAACAATGGTCAACCTATTGCCAACATTCCTGGTGGCATGAGTGCAACTCAAGGTGCATTTGACGTTGATAATGTTGCTGACGTTGAACTGAATAAGACTTATCAGGTTGATTCTGAAAGAATGGTTGTCACTGATATTAGTGGCAATACTTTGACAGTTCAGCGTGCTGCTGATGGAACTACTGCTGTTGGTCACCAAACCAATAGCGTTCTCTACGGCACTGAGATTGAAGTTGGAAACACTCTGGTTCTCAGTAAAACTGCTGGTACTTATCAATCTACTCCTGGTCTCTTTGATATTGTTATTGGGGACATCATTATCGGTCAACAAAGTGGAATCGTTGCTACTGTTACTGGTATTCAGTCCTATAGAGATCCTGTTACCAACCAGGCGAATAACCAAGTTATCATCTCCGAAGGTTCTTCGTTCTTTGGTCTGGTATTCAACAGAATCACCAGTATTGACTTCCAGAACGTTGTTCTTGACAACATTTCACAAACTCAACTGCAAGTTGGTGATCTCAACGACACTACTATTGAATTTAGTGGCAGGTTCCCCAATTCGGAACAGGTTACCAACCTTATTCTTGAGTACGACAGCGCAAGTGGTGCTCTTGAAGTTGATGAGCAAATTAGAAACAATATTATCAACTACTCCTCTTTGGTTGGCGATCTTACTGATGGAGAAACTGTAAGAGTTTATAAACTCGCTTACGAAAACCCTGCAATTGCTGCTGATGGTTTGATTCTGTCTGGAGACATTATTCGTACTGAAAATGCTACTGCTCAAGTCATCGGTACTAACTACGCTCGTGGTTATCTGTATCTGGGTAAGGTTGCTCGTCGTGCTACTGATCTTCATGTCCCTGTCGCTGGAAATGGTGCTATCGCATCCACTCTGCAGAAAAAGTTTGGTAACGCATCTCTCTATTTGAATGGAACTGCATATGTAACCATTCCTAGCAATGCTGAGTTTGCATTTGGATCTAACAATTTTGCAATTGAATCGTGGATCTATGCTAACTCTGCATCTTTGACTGGTACTGCTACCCTGTTTGACTTCCGCGAAGCAGCAACTGAAGTTGCAATCCGAGTCTATCTTGAGAATGGTCAACTGCGATACAACGTTAATGGATCCGATCTTGCCAATTCTGGTGCAACAGTCGTTGCTCAGGATACCTGGACTAGCATTGCAGTAACTAGAAACAACAACACTGTCAGACTCTTTATTGATGGTGCTCAAGTTGGTTCCGCAAGTGATTCTCAAACGCACGTCACCAAACCCATTAAGATTGGTGCTGACTGGCAGAATAGCAATGCCTTCACTGGTTATATGGACGAAGTTCGTATCTCCAGTGATGAGCGTTACACTGCAGCATACACTCCTGCAACTGGTATGTTCCAAGGTGATGCAGAAACACTATTACTTCTCCACTTTGATGGAGAGAACCTTTCTACTGACTTCCAAGATTGGTCTGGTGTACCTACTTGGAATGAGGGTGACGAGTTCATTAACGGTGAAATTGGATTTAGATTCTACGATGCTTCTAATGAAATTCTGACCAACCGCTCTTTGATTGCGAACGAAGCAGTCTATCAAATGGATCGTCAGTATCCTTATCTGCATATTCCTCTCGGTGATGAAAACATTGCAATCACTTATGGTGGCAATTTCTATGATGCAATCATTGATAATCTTGATTTCATTGCTGAGGAAGCACAGGAAAGAGCAGGTGATCCTCAAGCTTCTGTTGCTGAGATTAAGAATGTTATCCGTAACGTTGGATACAACCTTAAGTTTGGCGAAAATAGCAAGGTCTGGGATGTTGCAGAACTCTTTGGGATTGGCACTTTGACCAATGCTACCGTTGCTGCTCTAAATGAAGCGAGAGATATTACTCAAGATGTAATTAACAATACTGCGGTAACCGTTAGCGGTACTCATGGTTTGACTCAAGTTAGCACGGTAGATGTTCCATTCTTGTTTGGTGGTTATACCGATGCAGTGAACAGAATCACCGCTTTGGTTAAGATTGTAACCGATACAATTCAAGATCCTAGTGGTGCCAATACCGTTACTTATTCTAGTTCTGTTTCTGCAGTAGAAAGAGTAAGTCCTGGTTATGCCAAGTGTCTTAGAGATGCTGGTTACTGGATTGATGCCATCGCCAAAGACCTTAGAAATACTGGCAACAGTTCTTCCTGGGATACTGCAGCATATTATGTTGATCGTAGCGATGTAAACAACGTTACTATCAATCACCTGATTGGTGAGGAAGCAGAGACCGTCTGGGCAATTGATAAAGTACGCGACTTCGCCATTGAGGTTATGCGCGGTAACCTGATCAATATTACTGGTCCTCATGGATTTACCCAAGTTGTAGATGAAACTATTACTCGCGACCCTGCAGGAACTCCTTACTGTGTTGACGTTGCAAGCGCCATCACCACTTATGCCGACATCATTTCGGATACTATTGAACAGGCAAATCTCCCAACTCCCGTTGACCACCTCGGTACTGTAACCAGAACCGCTCCATCCTCTTTGTATGGCGCTGGTGTTGTTGACTCGGTTCTCGTCAGTGAGTTTACTTGTGATGAAGAATTCCCTGATGATGACCTGTTTGTTGCCACTCAAATTTGGCCAGACACTCAAAATAGATTCAAAGATGCTGCAACTCTGATCCGTGCTAACGCTGGTATTATTGTTGATGAAGCAGCAGGCGACATGCTCGCTCTCTATCCTTTCCTCAACCAGGATATGCCTAGAAACGCTGGCGGCGCTTCTACTCTTGGCACCTTGCGTTGTAAGACTGACTTGACTTTGATCCTTGATACCATTGCCTCCGACATTGAGCATGGTGGAACTGGTAACGTTGTTACTGGATTTAAGTTCTACATCGGTCCTGACGGTGAAATTCAGCACATCCGCTTACAACTTCTGCAGTCTCTCTATGCACATGAACGCCTTGCATACTATGCAAAAGCAGCAATTGATGGTACTCTGGTCACTCAATATTCGGATCGTGTTGTAATTCCTCCTGCAGGTATCACCAATGATCCTGGTGGATGTCAGAATGTCAAAGATGCTATTGACAGCTTGGTTGATCTTATCAATGAGAGTCTTGCTCCTACTGGAGATAGATTCCGTGATGCTGGAAACTTGCTCATCTTTAACAAGGACTATATTGCTGAAGAAGCAGTTGGTTTGATGCAGGAAGAGTTTAGTTATGTGAATGCTGGTGGTATTACAATCAAGACCTTCAACTATGTTGGTGGTGATATTGATGGTAAGGCAAAGTGTGTCAGAGACATGACTGAAATTATCAAGTCTCTTATCTCAGACCTTCTGGTTGGTGGCAACTACAGCACTGTTGAAGCTGCCAAATTGTATCTCAGCCCAGCCAATCAAGTTAAATTTGTTGAGGATCAAATTGCTCCTACTGTAGAGGCAATTAAGAACGTTGGATTCCTCGCTAAGAAGGCGATCAACAACCTACTTCAAAATCTTGGAGATGGCCAGAATGGTCCCGAATACTACGTTCCAAGATTTACCCTGAGAAATGCATATACTGATGACACTATCACTGATAGTGGAGATGATGGTGATGTTGGCAATTATGGCACTAGGGATTGTGTCAATGTAAGAGAAGCAATTGATACTCTCATTGAGACTCTTATTGAGACTCTTGCTCCTGGTGGTATTCAGGCTCGTTCTGCCGATCAGCAAATCAGATTTGGTAGAGAATATCTGGATTCTGAACTGAAGCAAATCGTAATCGGTGACTGGGGTGATGTGTGGAAGGATCCTGCTCTAACTTGGAGTTCGGGTACTAACTATGAACTTGGTGCATATATTCAATATAATGGCAATGTTTATGTTGCCGAAAGTGCCCTGGGTCCCGCACTGCCTGGTCCAGGTGGAACTATTGTCTACAAGGCAGGTAGCGAACCTCCTGTTCACACCTCGGGTATTGTTGATGATGCAACTGTTCTTGAAGCAGATCCTATTGAAAACCGAAATCTAATTACTTCTGATGACGTTGATCCTGTTGGCATCAATTGGGAGTTTGTTGAATTCCAGAAGGATTACTTCCTGGATCAAGTAATTGCTGACGCTCTGTATGATAGCATCACTACTCCTGATATAGTTTCTGCTCCATATCAAGTTGAAAATGCAACTTACGATCCTGCAACTGGCGATTTTGTTATCACGATCAAAGATCACGGTCTGACTCCTGGTAGTGATACTATTAGACTCTCCGACAATTCGTTCACATTCACCTGTTCTTCGGATAATTACAACACTTACCTGACCCATCCTCGTCCCCACGACCCTGCATATAGACAAGATCTTGCGATCACTTCGGCCACTACCGATACTATTACTGTTAACGTTGGTGCATCTCCCTTTGTCTACTACACTCCTACAAATGCAACTTACGATGGAACTACTGGTGAATTTGTAATTACAATTGGTGCCCACGACATCACTGAGGGAACTGGTATTCAACTTGCCGATAACTCGTTCACCTTCACTTGCGCTCAGGATAGCAACGCAACACAGCACACCTATCCTCGTCCTGGAAGCGATCCTTTCGCTGGAACTAATATTATTGTTACCGAAGTTGGTTATACCAATTACGATGTTGAGAACGCCACTTATGATCCCACCACTGGAATATCGGTGTTGACTGTTATCGGTCACCCGTTCGGTTCTGGTGATAAGATTCGTCTTCTGGATGAGAGTCTGGTATTCACTTGTAGTTTGGATAATAATGAAACCGAACATGCATACCCCAGACCTTCCGATCCTGCAAGTCAGCAATGGTTGACTGTTAGCAATGTCAATGGCGATCAGTTTGAAATTAACGTTGGCACTTCTACCGATACTTCTACTCACCAATTTGTTTATGCTCTCACTAATGCTTTGCAGCATCAAGATGGCACCATTACAATGAATGTTGGTGGATATGATAATGCGACTGCACATACTTTTGTAAGTGCTTCTACTAATGCCGTTATTACTGGTGGTGCATACACCCATCGCTTCATCTCTGCAACTGCAACTGCTGTTCAGGGACCTGTTCGCCTGAATGGATTTAGCAACGTTGCTGCTATTGACAGTCTGCGTTTGCTGCCTTCTCCAGTAACAGGAGAACTTGCCAATGTTAATATCTTCCCATCTCCCGAAAGGGAGCAGTTCGGTGCTGGTGGATGGACTATCACTGGTGGTACTATTACTGCCGATGCGACTACGGGTCCTGATGGTACTCTGACCGCAGACAAGTATATTCCTGGTAACAATACTTCTTTCAAAGTTGTGGAAAGAACTTACACGCTTCCTTCCTATGACACCTTTGATGATAGCACTATCACCTTTGATGATACCAATAATACCTTTGACGAGGGCGACTCCAATTCCTTCCAAGAGTACACTTGGTCTTGTTTTGTTAAGCAAGGTGAATATTACAAGTTCCGTCACAGCATTGCCTGGAGTGCTAACGATAAGGCAGAATTCACTTGGGACGCTGTAACTGGTGCTGTTGGTCCTTCGCTGTTTATCTCTGGTAACGTTGTTGTTGGTGATGGACTCACCTCTAGCAGCACCTTTGCCGAGTCTGAAGCTAAGAAGGGTATCTCCTGGGGTGTCAAACCCTATGGTTTCGGTTGGTTCCGTCCTTTCATCACAATTCGCGTTCCCTTCGGTATCTCACAACTTGAGATCAAAGAATACATGCTGAATAACACTGGTACTCTTTCGGGTACTGGTTCTGAAGGTAATGGCACCAACGGTTCTTACATCTGGGGTGCCGAACTCAATAAGGGCGGACTTGGAATTTACACTGCCAACAGCGGCGAGAAATTCTATGTTTCCGATGAATATAATATTAAGAAGTTTATTATTGATAGAGCTGAGGACTTCATTGAGGCACAACTCAATGGCACTCATGTCAATCCTGCTCCTGAGTCTGGCGCGGTTCCTTACTATGATCCGCAACTGAATGATCGTTATGATGTTGCTGAGGTTATGCTCAGACTCACTAATACATTTGATCTGTATAGAGAGCAACTAAAAGATACCAACTATTATGTTGATCTTGATACTGTAGTTGGTATTACAATTCCCGCTCAGACTTATGTTGCTGGCGGATCTAGAAATATTCCTGTTCCTATCAGTAAGGAACTGGTAGGATCCGACTTCTTCTACGGTCTGTCTTCGGATTCCTATGGTGAGGTTGAAAAGATTACCTTTAGTGAGGCAACTATTGCTAAGATCTATCAGAGATTTAAGTTTGATCCAGATCAAGTCGTTCTCGGCACTGCATCTAATGACTTCAAACTTGGTGAGTCTATTCAGACTACTGGAAATGCAGCGAATACTGGAACCATCTACGGATTCCATGAGGATGAAAACTTCCGTTATATGGATGTTATCATTACCGCTGGTAGTTTTGCAATTAACGATTCTATCACGGGCGCTCTTAACGGCACCCTAATCCAAGGTGGCATCAACTTGGTGGGTTCCTTCACAAACCTCACTAACGCTGGTGCTGATCCCAACAGAGTCCAAGGTTCCTATACTGTCACGGCAACTGGTGGAACTGGCAACCCTCAAGCGACGTTTGATGTATCGGTTGATGATACTGGTGCAGCAAACGTAACTATCGCTACGGGTGGTGCTGGATATACCATCGGTGACGTTCTTACCCTGCAAGATGTAAACCTGGGCAATGGTGGTGGTGCTAACATCACTCTGGAAGTCCAGACTCTCACCAATGCAGGCATTCAGGAGATCACTAACAGACTGCAAGTCATTGACCTCCAGAATACAGTTGGATTTACTAGTGGGTATTCCTTCAAAGGATATACTTCTGGGGAAACTGCAATCACCTCTAACTTCATTGAGAACTCTGGTGCAGTTACAAATAACCTTGGCGGTAAACTAACCATTGATACCGAAAGCATCAGTGGATCTTTTGAAACTACTTCTGTCATCTATCCGTTCCAGACTAGAGTCTTCCTGGATATGATTACGCACCCGTTGATCCCAGTATCTCTGGATGTTGGTGACAAGGTTGTTGCAACTGGATATACTCGCTTGGGTGTCTCTATAGGATCTCAATATGCCGATCAAGACTTTGCTGTTGGGCAATTTGTTTACCAGGCAAACAATAATCTCTCTCAGATTTTTGAAGGTGCATACGGTTATGTGACTGGATGGGATAGTGATAATAACTACCTGTACGTCTCTCCGATTGGTAATTCTGTATTCCAGAACGGTCAGTTCATTGCACAGTATCCTATCGGCAACACGTCTCAACCCACCATCTACGCTACGGTATCCACTACAATTACTAGCAATACCACTGCGTACGGTACGGTCACCCGTATTGATGCTCTGGGTCTTTCTAAGAGAGTTTACTTGGGTGATGTTGTTGGCACCTTTACGGGCAATGACACTGTTATTTCTGACGCTGGATTCAAGGCAGCATCTTATGAAAAGGTAGATGTTGTTGGTAGAACTAATCGCTGGTTCGTTGGTTTTGATGGAGTACAAACTTCCTTCAAACTTACCGAACAAAACGGTACGCCATACTTCCCCGATCCTGAAGGTCATATGATGATCTTTGTTAATGGTATTCTGCAACCTCCTGGCGCAGGCGGTTCCTATAGTGCCTTCTCGGATGTTATCCAGTTCAACGAAGCACCTACGCTTGGTTCTTCCTTCACTGGTTTCTATCTTGGTAAGATGCGTCAGTTGGATGATATCAGCTTTGAGTTTGACTCCTTGCGTTCGTCCTTCAACCTCAAGCGTTCTGGTACATTCTACTCGCTCGCGCTCACGGAAGGTGTTCAGTCTACCGAGTCCATCATCGCAGATAATAACATCATTATCTCGCTCAATGGTGTTATTCAGGAACCTGGAATTGGTTTTGAACTGGTTGGTTCTCGTGTCGTCTTCAAGGAAGTTCCTCGTGTTGGATCAACGTTCGTTGGTTTCGCATACATCGGTTCTGACGCTGACGTTACGAGATCGGTTGTCGTACCCCCGATTGAGGCAGGAGACCTCCTTGACATCCAAGGTGAGACGGTAGACAGAGAAGTCGCTGTTATTGAATCTGCAAATACTCTGGTTACATTTGAATACATCGGTTCCGTATTTGGACGCGATGCTGAAGCAACTGCAAACCTGCTGAAAGGTAGAGTTGACTCGGTACAGGTCACCAATCCTGGTTCTGGATACACTGGTCGCCCGATTGTTCGTGTTGACTCTTCCTCGGGTCTTGATGCTAACGTCAAGGCGCTGGTTGGCGTCTCGCGTGTAGATACCACCAACTCTGGTAGTGGTTATGCTTACCCCGAAATTGATGTTCTTACGGTCGTTGCTGATGATTATACCCCACCAAATCTCGCAGATTATGGTCAGGAAGCTCTGTACACCGTAGAGGTTGTTGATGAGGATCTGATTAGTGTAACGCCTGAGAATCTGGATGACTTCAACAGTGGAGACATTCTTGGTCAGGGCACTTCAGATCCAACTGAGACTCCCACAGAACTCGCAGACTTCTCCACGAATGGAACTTACAATGTCGCTAACATCTGGACGAGTGGTTCCTAAATATTAGAAAGGTATACAGTAAAGATGCCACAGTCAAATACAACAGCAGTATTGGAAGATGGGGTGCTGACGGTTACTACCGATCAGCGTCCCGAACCAGCTCTTTTTGGAGATCCGTTGGGTTCTGGGAATTTTCCCAATAATCCAAATACGGTATCTGCTCAGGAGGGAGAGTTCGTATTTACTCTGAGGGGAGGAACTAATACTTCTAATCCTCAGGCAACAACTCTCGGTGCTCAGGGTATTGCTCTAAATGGAGTTGTATTATTCAATCCTTCCGCTGGTCCTGGTCCTCTGCCAGGTCGGACTGTTGCACCTGCAAATGGATTCAATTGGAATGCAGTTTTTAATGAGTCTGTTTACGGTGTAGATGCATGTGGTGGACACGCTGAGCAAAATGGTGAATATCATTATCACTCTGGTTCCTTTTTGGTAAACTGCTGGGGCAATTCTTTGATCCAGTCAAATGAATATTTTAGTTCCTCTAATTTTGAGGGGAACTACTTTAGACATCCTGACGGACACTCAAAAATTATAGGATTCTGTTTTGATGGATACCCCATCTATGGTCCATTTGGATATAGTGCGGGTGAAGATAATACTAGTGGAACCAAACGTGTTAGATCCTCATATAGACTACTTACAAGTCCTCGTGATGGCAGAACTTTCAGCTACAGTCAATATGCTGCTGGCAGTTTTGTGCAAGACTATGAATATGTGAACGGTCTTGGTGACCTGGATGAATATAATGGTAGATATTGTGTGACCCCAGAGTATCCTGACGGCACATTTGCATACTTCATCACTCTTGACGAGGAAAACGAACCAGTATACCCATATATTTTTGGTCCACAAACGAAACAACAACGTCAATGGCCTCCCGAAGATTATGAGGGTGATGATCACAGTGGTCCTGTTGGTCCTCTTAGTGCTGAAGACATTCTGAGAATCACTAAGCAGTGGAGTCAAGCGTCATTTAATTATGACTCTGTTGTAAGTATGCCTGCGACTCCGCCGCCTGGATCTCCTGCACTTCCATCTAGACTTCCCGTCACTATCCTACTTCATGGATCTGGTGGCAATGGAAATGGATTGATTAGTGTGTGGAGAGACAGACTTCCTGGTGATATATTGGTCGCACCAACTGGATATCTTAACAAATGGAATATCATTGATGAAAGTAAAGCACCAGATATTGAGTATCTGACCCAATTGATAAGAAATCTCAGACAGTATAGTAACGTTGCTCCAGATAAATTTAGAATACTTGGTATTTCTAATGGTGGCGCTCTGGCACTGAGAGCATTGTTAGAACTTCCTGATGCTGGATTGGAAACAGTTGTCTGTGTTGTGTCAAGTCTCCATAATCAACAGTATAGAGACGGTGCATTTTACCGACCAAGTGATCATGAAAATACGGGATCTGCCAATGAAAATTCAGGTTATACCGTAGAATTTACTCCTCCTACTGGTAGAAAGTGTTTGTTAGTACAAAATACTAACGATTCTGTTATTCCTTATGCTGGAGGTAGTAGTGCTGGTGTTCCAAATACCGTATTTTATGCCGCTCAGTTCTCTGCCTGGGCACTAGCAAAATCTCAGGGATACACTGGGAATCAACTAGGAGAATTGCAGGGAGAGTACATGGATGATTATTCAAACGTGTATCTCTACAAATATCTTGCTAATGCTGTTGTTCATGCTAGAAGTGATGCTGGACATGATACCAACGAAGGTCTGAACGTTTTGATACGTCAGTACATTGAGAGTGGTGGTCTCAGCGCAGGTTGATTTTAACTCTAATAAATAACTAAAAACCTTGGTCTAATGGCAAAAGAAATTCTGCAACTAGGTAATGCTGCCAACGACGGAACGGGTGACTCCCTCCGAGCGGGTGGCACCAAAGTCAATGCAAACTTCACCGAGTTGTATGATGCCCTCGGCGGAACTGCTGGCGCTCAAAATATTCTAGTTAGTACCGCATCCCCAAATGTAGGCGATGCACTGACCTGGAATGGAAGTGCTTTCACTCCTGCCAGACCAACAAATAAAAACCTCTTAGAGGAAAACCTCAACGTTAACGGATTTAACATTGTTTCCTCTAATAATGGTAATATTCTTCTTCAGTCTGATGGTACTGGAGACATCATTTTTAGAAATGGATCTAACGGCACCGATACAATCATTGATGGTGCTGACGGATTCTTCAAGTGGAATGCACCATATACGAGTGCATCCGATCTTCCAGTATTCAGCACTTACGTTGGCATGTTTGCCTATGTTGCTGATGTAAGTAAAGCATACTACTCAAACGGAACTGCCTGGGTCAACCTGATTGACACCGAAACTGGCAGAATCCAAGATCTTTCAAACGTTCAAGATACGAATTACACTGACGGTCAAGTTCCTACCTGGAATGCTGTCAACGGTCGCTTTGAACCTGGCACTGGTGGTGGTGCTGGTGGTGGTAATATCTTCGCTACCTTCAATGCTGACACAGGTTCTACCACCGCTCTGGGCGCTACTGACACGCTGACTGTTACTGGTGGAACTGACATCTCAACCACGATTAGTGGAGATACCCTTACCATTGCCTACACTGGTGGTGGAGGATTTTCATTTACTGGAACTCCTGCTGAGGGTGATACTCTTTATTATGATGGGAACAACTGGGTTCCCGTTAGTTCGCCTGCGATGAAATGGACTCTTGGTACAGATGGAACTAACTCTCACTATACTTTCAGTGGTCCTGGTTTCAGTGGTGCTATCAATGATCCTCCTCTGTATCTGCATAGGGGTCATACTTACATCTTTAATAATTCTGCACTATACACCGTCCACCCATTTGAAATTCGTCAGTCTTCTGGTGGTTCTGCCTATACCGCTGGTGTCACGAATGATGGGGCAGGAAGAACTACTTTCGTAGTTCCCATGGATGCACCTGCTACTCTTTATTATCAATGCACTGTTCATGGTGCAATGGGCAATCAGATCGTAATCGTATCGTAATAATAAATGGCAAGGACAGTACCTGGAAGCGGAGCAGTAATCAAACCCCTGTTCAATAAGGAGTTTGGTGTATCTAGTGTTGTCGTTTTGGAGAATGGATCTGGATACGATCCTGCAGATCCTCCTCAACTAGAGGTAGACAACTGCGGCACACCCGAAATACCTGCACTCTTATACCCAATCATTGAGAGTGGTAAGATTACTCACGTCAGAGTCTTGGTCTCTGGTAAGGGATATGACCCTTTAAGAATCAACATTACGGCAAATCAGGATGACAATAAAGTCATCAATACTTTTGATGTAAGATCTATTCTTACTAGTGTATCAGTTTCCATTACAACGGGTGCATTTGATGGGGATCGCTTGATCCTGAGAACTAACAATATTCCTGACCCTGCTATAACTGGTTCATTTCCCAGTGCATTTAACAATAACAACATTTATGCCTCAAATTACAATCATGTGATTGTATATCGTGGTGGTAAAGATATTCCCAAATTAAATAATGATGAGCGTAGGTCAGAACAAGTTGGTATCTTAGCCAATGGTTCTCCTCTGTTTTCACCTGATGCTGGCACTGATGGGGTTCCTCCAGTTGGATTCCATTACAATGCTGTAAAAACTAATTTTTATGATCATGATGCCTATCATGGGTATCCAACTAATGAAAATCTTTATGTGTTTCAAGATTCTGAGATAATTGATTCTTTTTCTCAGGGTCTTTTTAATATTAAATCTTATTTCTCAACTTCCAATTTTAGTGGAGATAAGTCTCGTCATACTAATGGTCACAGTAAAGTCCTTGGAATATCTTATGATGGATATCCAATCTACGGTCCTTATGGTTACACATCTCCTCTTGATGACCAGTCTGCGGTAAAGAGAATTGAGACTGGATATCGGTTAAGAACTGGTGTTGAGATTGATGGTAATCGTGCCACAATCAATACACCAGCAGCCGCAACCTACACAATTACTGTGCAGGAAGTAGATGGAGTCAACAAATATATTGTTAATGGTGGTTCATTTACAAACGCAGTTGCTCCTGTACTTCTGCTGAATCGTGGAGACACGATCACATTCAATCAAGATGATGCTTCCAATCAACAGCATCCTATCTTACTCAGCGATGTAATCGGAGATAGTGCTGGACAGGCGTGGCACGCTACTGGCAGAACTCCACAGGACAGAGACGATCTATATGAAAGAGGAGTAACATATTTCCTAAATGGAAGTGCAGTATCATATGCAGATTACATTTCTGGATTTGGAGCAGCAACTACTCGTTCTCTGCAAATTGTAATTCCTGATTATTCACCTGCAAACTTTAGTTATTTTTGCTACTATCACCCGTTAATGGGAAATAAGTCCAACAACCTTGGACACACTGCAGGAACTTTCATTGAAGATTATATCTATGATTCCAATGTTGGCGATCTTGACGAATATAACGGTAGGTATTGTGTAACTCCAGAGTATCCCAATGGAACTTACGCATACTTCCTAACTACAGATGCATCTGGAGATCCAGAATATCCGTATTGTATCGGAGAATATTATTATAGTTCGGTAGTTAGATATGGTGAACAACCACCTGCAGCAAATCTTGAGGTCCCTCAAGGTGCTAGAGCAGAAGTAATTCTTAGCGAATCCAATCCTGGAGAGGTTGAGTACGTTAAGATGATTGCTGGTGGTGATGGATATTTTGGAACTGCCCGAGCAGATATTCTCGGTGGTGAAGGATCTGGTGCAACAGCAGTCCCAGTAACTCAGTCAATCAGTGGTTTGTCCCTGGTTTCCCCTGGTAGATCTTACATCACTCCACCTACACTATTCTTCCAAGGTGGTGGTGGACAAGGTGCTGAAGGTGTTGCTAACATTGACACTTCAGGCATTCTTACCGACATTTCCATTGCAAATCCTGGTAGATTCTATCAGGAACCACCATATATTTTGATCACTGGTGGCGGTGGTGTTGGCGCAAAGGCAACGGCTAGAATTTCTCAAGGCGAAGTTGTCGGTATTGATGTTACTGATCCTGGTAGAGGATACACTTCTCCACCAAATATCATCTTCACAAAACTGGTAAACGTAAAGAGAAAAGTTAGGAATCGTCAGTCATTTAATTCGGCATCTTTTTACATCACTGCACTTGAGAAGTCTCTCAACACCAGTGATGATGAAGTAATTGTACAATCAACTGATGCATTCCCTGGTTCTGGTACGTTTATTCTGGGAAAAGAGATTATTGAATACACCAGTAAGAACGCGAAAAAGTTCTTAGGGTGTACTCGTGGAACTAACTTTAGATATGACCAGCGCGTTATTGTTGATGGCATCCAGAACGTTAATGGCGTGTCTACTTACGAATTCAATGTAGGAGACAGACTTGTTCGTAGAATTGAAAATGCATCCAACAAAATTGCAAAAGTATATGATTGGAATCCCAATACTAGAGAACTGTTTGTAATCTTTGAGATTGATGAACTTGCTTTCATTGATGCTGGTATTCCCTCTACTTCAGATAGAACGGTCGCATTTGACGCTGGAACTCAATCATCTTCAAACGCACTTCAATTGCCACATGTTATTATTGATTCTATCGGTAATGACATTGTAGTTTATCAGTTGACTCTAACCGACAAAGCATTTGAAGATGATGATGAGTTGGATGGCGCTGGTGATGGAATTCCAGATGTTGTAAATACTGGAACTGATTTTGAAAATCAGATCAATCTTGATGGTGGAATTCCTTCATCCAAATATGGTATTGAAGAGACTCAAGGTGGACAAAATACTACTCTGTTCTCTATCGGTGATCAGGTCAAGGATGCATCCATTCCATTTAAGTTTGCAACTATTGAATCTGCAGGTGCTTTGGGTGATGGCGTTGAACATACTTCCAGACTCAAATTGAAGTTTTTGAGTACGGATAACAACGCAACTAATTTTGTTGTTGGCGAGACTGTAACTGGTCAAAACTCTGGTATTCAGGCAACAGTTGAATCCTGGGATCTAGCAAATAAAACTCTGACTGTAATTAACCCACAACCATACTTTACAAATAACGTCAACCTCGGTATAAATGGATATTTTTATGAGTTCTCTGAGAAATCCACAGTAGTACAGATTCGTGTAGTTGATCCTGGTCTTGACTATACTGGTATTCCAACAATTACTGTTGAGAATAGTGGGGAACTTCAGGCGACTGGTACAGTTACGATGACTGGAGATGGTGACCAAGTTTCATCTATCACCGTAACTAGTGGTGGATATGGATATGAAAAGACCATCACTGCTGGTACTCTTCACCCGACCGTCACCTTTACAAATGCTAATGGAGACACTACTGGTAATGGTGCAGTTGCTGAAGTCATTCTTGGGGGTGAAAAAGTCAGTGGTGCAGGTGGAGCATCGTGGAGAATTCAAAGTATTGAGTATGACACTTTGATCCGCGACGAATAAAGTTTCAAAAGTACGATAAATAACAAAGAGGAACTACCTTAGGCAATGGCAGCACTACTTACTGACCAGTTCAGGATCTTTACGGCACAGAAATTCATCAAATCTCTAGAGGGTCCAAACCCTTTGGATAGTGATGTGGTTGCTGGCGACGATAGAGATCGTCTGTATATCTTTATTGGTCGCCCCCAGGAATGGGACAACGAAAACTCTCCGCCGCAAGCGGTTGACTCGTTTGACGAGTTCTCTGATGCTTACGATGACATGATGTCTCTGAAGCGTGTTCTTGCTGCCGACACGATTCAGGTCGTCCGTCGTATTGACTGGATTCCCCCCGAACAAACCACTGGTGGTTTGGGTTTCACTTATGACATGTATCGTCATGACTATTCTCCCACGAATACGGCGTCTTCTGGTGCGACTAAACTCTACGATTCAGATTTCTACGTCGTCAATTCAAACTATCAAGTATACAAGTGCATCTATAACGGCACTTCTCCTGCTGACCCTAACGGTAAGCCTTCTACTATTGAACCCACTGGTACTTCTACATCCATTATTACCACTTCCGATGGTTATAGGTGGAAGTATATGTATACTATTCCTGTTGCACAGGTTCTGAAGTTCTTCTCTGCTGACTACATGCCCGTATTCAGTGATGCTTCGGTATCTTCTAACGCTGTTGCTGGTGAGATTGATAGTGTAGTTATTACTTCCTCGGGTTCTGGTTATAATAATGGTACATATGATAACGTTGCAATCAATGGCGACGGTGCTGGTGGTCGCGTATCTATTGTCGTTGACGGTGGTCGTGTTATCTCCGCAACGGTGACCTCTGGTGGTACTGGATACTCCTTCGGTAAAGTTACCGTTGATGCTGTATCTGGTATCGGTACTGGTGCAGGTGGACAAATTGATGTCATCATTCCTCCTCCTGGTGGTCATGGCAAAGATCCCGTTGTAGAAATGGGTGCATATCGTGTCATGATTAACGCCAAACTTTCCTACGATGAAGGTGCTGGCGACTTCCCGATTGATAACGACTATCGTCGTATTGGTCTGGTAACTAACCCGCTCAAGTTTGGTACTTCCGAACTTCTTTCAGATTTGACCCTATCTGCCTCTAAGGCAGTTATTTTCCCAACAACTTTCCAAGGTAACTTTATCCCTGACGAGACTATCACCCAAACTCGTATTATCGGTGGTCAGTCCGTTACCGCAACTGGTAAAGTTGTTTCATGGAATCCGACAACTAAGGTTCTGAAATATTATCAAAACCGTGTTGACGGTATCTTCCCTGCTGTTACTGGTTCTTTGAATGAATTTGATGGTTCAAATGCCATTCAGGGTGCTTCCTCTGGTGCATCTGGTGACCCAGATGTAAACTTCCCTGCAGTTCCCAATACTTCTTCCAGAACGATCAATAACACTGAGTATGATCTGGGTATGAAGTTTACTGCTGGGTATGCCAAATCCGAGATTGAATCTAATAGTGGCAATGTTATCTACATAGATAATAGAAGGACCATTAGTCGTGCAAACGACCAGATTGAAGACATTAAGATCGTTATTGAATTCTAATTTTTAGTACCAAAGATGCCGCAGAATACTAACCTTAACGTCACGCCGTATTACGACGATTTTGACAAGGATAAGAACTTTTATAAAGTGCTGTTCAGACCTGGATTCCCGATCCAGGCTCGTGAACTCACGACCATGCAATCAATCATGCAAAATCAGATTGAGAGCATGGGTACGCACTTCTTCAAGGAAGGTGCGATGGTCATCCCTGGTCAGATTGGTTATGACTTGAACGTCAATGCCATTCTGCTGCAGCAAAACTTCCTGGGTGCTGATGTTGAACTTTATAGGAAACAGTTAGACGGTAAGATCATTACTGGTGTTACCACAGGTATTAAGGCAAAGGTACTTTATTCTATCTCTTCAGCTAGTAGTGAACGCGGCTATATCACTCTGTATGTGAAGTACATTGATAGTGCTGATGCTACTTCCGAAGAGACTACAAAGAGTTTTAAGGACAACGAACAGTTGTTTGCTGATGGTGACATCACTTTTGGTACTACCTTGATTGAGGAAGGTTCTCCCTTCGCTCAAATGCTTCCCTCAAATGCTACGGCAATTGCATCTTCTGCCTACATCAATGAGGGCGTATATTTTATTCGTGGATATTTTGTTGACGTTCCTTCATCGTATATCATCCTTGATCAATATAGCAATACTCCATCCTACAGAGTTGGTCTAGAGGTTAGTGAATCTATTATTACTTCGGAAGACGATCCTTCTCTTAACGATAACGCTGCTGGTACTAGTAACTATTCGGCTCCTGGCGGACACCGATTTAGGATCAGAACGACTCTGGTAAAGAAGGCAGTTGACGATACTTCAGATAAAAACTTTATTGAACTTCTTCGTATTGTCAACTCTAAGGTTCAGCAGTTTGTTGAGAGAACTGAATACTCTGAACTGGAGAAGACGATGGCTCTCCGTACCTACGAAGAGTCTGGCGACTATGCAGTTGATAGTTTTGATATCAACTTTAGAGAGCACCTGAATGATGGATTTAATGATGGTGTTTATGATCCTGGCGAAGTTTCGGAAGATGGTCAAGTAGCATCTGAGGAATATGTTGCATGTGAGATTTCCCCAGGTAAAGCATATGTAAGGGGTTATCGTATTGAGAATATCGCTCCTAAGTACGTTGATATTCCCAAAGCTAGAGATACTCGTTCCATTCAAAATACTATTATTCCTTTTGAACTGGCGCAGTCTTGTCTGGTAACCAACATCTATGGTTGGCCCAATCTTACTGGTCCTAACCTGACTTATAACTATCAGGTTCTGGAACTGCGTGACAGTTTTAACCCTGCACAAAATGGTCAGACTCAAGGCAATATTATCGGTTTCTGCCGTACTGCACAACTCAGTCATGACCTAACCAATGGCGGTATCGTCAATGGTACTTTAGGAAACATGCTCTACTTCTTTGATGTAGACATGTACACTGTGATTAACACGAGTGCAGACGTTTCAGCATCTTTGCAAGTTGGCGATCTCATTGTAGGTGCCACATCTAATGCTAGAGGTTACATTCGTGAAATCAGTGGCACAACTATCAAACTTTTGGGTGTAAAGGGTAGTTTTAGAGACACTGAGCAAATCAATCTTGATGGCGTAGCTCTGACTTCTATCACCGCCGTATTTAATTACGACTTTATTGACACCAGAATGGTTCTTGGTCGCCAAGATCCCACTTCTCTGACCTCTACTATTATCTTTACTGCAGACCTCCTGCTGAATACTGCTGAAGATATTAGTGGTAAGAACTTTAATGTTGATCTGACTTCGGGTTCTCCTGCAGGTGCTGACGCTCTGCTGTCTGGTTTCACTTCAAACTTCGCTGCCGACCTCCGTCCTGGCGATGTTCTGTCAGTTGGTGTTTCTGATCCTACTGGCACCAATACCTTCCGTGTTACTTCTGTAACTCAAGCAGACATCAATACTACTAGTGCAAACCAAAACAGTGGTACAGATATTATCTTTGGCACTCCTTCTGCACAGACTGTAACTCTGGATGCCAGTAAGACTATTGGTACTGTTGCAGATGGTGACTATACTAGAGTAACTCGTCTCCGTCCCAGAGTATTCCTTAAGGACTATCAGAATGGTAACCTTACCATTGACATGCCCAAGGAATCTATCAAGTCTATCAGTGATGAATCTTTCACGGCGTATAGAACTTACAATGCTCAAACTATCATCAATGGTAGCAGAACTGTAACTCTTGGTGAGAACGAGCAGTTTGAAACTTTCAACAATGACAACTATGTCCTGGTTGTTGAAAACCAGGGATCCAGTGGCAACTATACTACTGGTGAAATCATTGACATGGAAGCTGCCGTAAATGGTGGTATCATTGCAGTTACTTTCGGTGCTGACCGTCAGACCATGACGATCACCTCTCCTGGTGGTGCTGGAACTGGTCTCTATGACGTATCTACCATCAAACTGACTGCTGCCTTCTCTAAGAACGTTGTTCAGAGAAAGGTTAAGACTGCTGCTAAGATGCAGGTTTTGGAAGTTACTAAGACCTCTAACAATACCGATGCTCCTTTGTTTGGTCTAGCATACTCCAGACTGTATGGTACTCGTATTGAAGACCAAGAGATTTCATTCGGTCTGAACGACGTTTATAAGGTCCATGCTGTTTACGAATCTAATGATGATCAAGCAGCAAAGATTCCCTTTGTAACTCTGGTTGAGTCCGCATTCTTTGCAAATGGTACTCTCATCACAGGTAAAACTTCTGGTGCTAGAGCAAGAGTAGTTGATTTTATTTCATCCACTCTTAAACTGTATCATGTAACCTTGGATGGAACATTCCTTGCTGGAGAATTAGTTGAAGGTGTTGATAGTAATGGTGATGCAATCAGCGCATTTATTTCTGATGCTGATGGTGCCATTGAAACTGGTTCAACTGATATCACCGAGCAGTACACTCTGAACCCTGGACAAGACTCATATTACTATGATATTTCTCGTCTTGTTCGCGGTGCCACTTTTAGTGCTCCCAGAAGACGAATTAAGGTAGTCTTTGACTATTTTGTTCATGAAGCATCTGGCGATTATTTCAACGCACAATCTTATGTTGGTGTTGGATATAAAGACATTCCTACCTGGAAACCTGACGGTGGTATTATGTTCCTGAGAGACACCCTGGACTTCCGTCCTGGTGTCAAAGAACTTGCCAATGGTTCTGGTACAGTCAATGCTCCATACTATGTCAATTGTACCACTCTTGACTTCCCGTCTCGCGTTTATGATTCTAGCGCAACTATCTTTGATTTGATGGATGTTAACACAACGTTCCGTTGTGACTTTGATTACTATCTTCCTAGAATTGATAAACTGTTCCTCACTCATGACGGTGACTTCCAACTTGTTAAGGGTAAGTCTGATGAAGAACCTCAGGCACCCGACAAAATGGATGCTGCCATGTTCCTGGCAACTATTGAGCACAAACCGTATAATTACGATCCAGAAAGAGATATCGTTTTCCAAGTTGAGAACAACCGTCGTTACACGATGCGTGACATCGGTAACATTGAAGAGCGTCTGACCAATGTTGAGTATTACACTTCCCTGTCTCTGTTGGAATCTGAGGCACAAAATGCTACTACTTACGATGATGATGGTCTGAACAGATTCAAGAATGGATATGTTGTTGACGACTTTACCGACCACAACGTTGGTGACGTTCTGAACGAAGACTATAAGGCATCTCTTGACTTCCAGAATGGTTATCTGAGACCTTCTCACTACACCAACAACGTTGCTCTTGAGTTTGATCCTCTGACTTCTCAAAATGTCCAGTGGTCTGGTCCAGATCCCGAAGACTTTGAAGAAGCACTGATTGTCACTCTTCCATATACTGAGGTTCAGCAGGTTGAACAACCCTATGCATCTCGTCTAGAAAATGTCAACCCCTTCAACGTATTTACGTTCATTGGTCGTTTGGATCTTCTTCCCGCTTCTGATGACTGGATTGACATTAAGCGTCTTCCTGCTCGTGTTGAAAACGTTGAAGGTGACTTCTCTTCTGTAGCTAGAGACCTAAACGTTGATAAGAATGGTTTTGCCCCGATTCAATGGGGTGCCTGGAAAACTAACTGGACTGGTGAAACTCTGACCAGTAGAAGTAACCATCGTTCTAGCACTAACCTTGGTGGTGGTCGCCGTCTGGGTCGTCTTGGTCACGCTGGTCGTCGTCAAGGTCTGTTCTATCTACACCAACGTCGTACTTATCGTGTAGTTAATAACCAGACTCGTCGTGGTGTAAGAACTCGTGTTATTCCGAAGATTGAGCGTAAGTCTCTCGGTGATACCATTCTTTCTCAAACTGCAATCCCCTGGATCCGTTCCAGAAACATCCGTTACACGATTAACCGTGCTAAGCCTAAGACTCGGTTGTATGCATTCTTTGATAAGAAACCCATCACCAACTATTGCACTCCTAAACTGATTGAACTTGTTAAGAACTCTCAGGAAGATGCTAGAACTAACGAGACTCCGTTTGTTCCTGGTGAGATTGTAAAGGGTCTTAGTTCTGACTGCCGTTTGCGTTGTCTGAAACCAAATAGTGTTTATGACACTAACCCATATACCAGTAACAATGAGGCACTTCCTTCGTCTTATTCTTCTCAGACTCCTATTCTAAACAACAACTCTGCACAACTCGCTAACATTAAAAAACCTCAAATTCGTGGAAACATTCAGGTTGGCGAGGTTCTCCTTGGTCTAACCTCTGGTGCTCGTGCTGTTGTTAAGGATCGTCGTCTTATTAGCGATAAGCGTGGATACCTTAGAGGATGTTTCTTCATCCCCAAACCTGTTAAGGATGTCAATCCTCGCTGGAAAACTGGCACTAGACTGTTCCGTTTCACTTCTAGTCCCACTAACTCTACTGTTCCTGGAACTGTTGATTCTTCTGCTGAGAAGGAGTTTACAGCAAAGGGTACACTGCAAACCGTTCGTGAGAACATCCTTGCAGTTAGAAACGCTCAGATCGTTAAGGATACTGTTACTGACCAGCGTACTGTTACCTCTACTAGAACTGAGGTTCGTCAGATTGGTTGGTATGACCCTGTTGCACAATCCTTTATTGTTGACACTGAGGGTGGCGTATTCCTGACTTCCATTGATGTATACTTTGGTAGTAAGGATGCTAATATTCCGATCTCCATGCAGATTCGTGCAATGGAAAATGGATATCCTTCTAAGACTATTCTTCCGTTCTCTGACGTTAGTTTGAATCCAGAACAAGTTGAAATTTCTGAGAACGCTGCAGTTCCTACTACCTTTACCTTCCAAGCTCCTGTTTATATCAAACAGTCCGTTGAATATTGTTTTGTTCTTCTTTCTGACTCCAACGAATATACCATTTGGATTTCCAGAATGGGTGACCTTGAGATCGGTGGAGATAGAACAATCTCCGAACAACCTTATGCTGGTGTTCTGTTCAAATCTCAGAACGCATCTACTTGGACTGCCGACCAGTACGAAGATCTTAAGTTTACTATTAGACGTGCATCGTTTGACACTTCGGGCGGTATTGCTAAGTTCTACAACTCTGAACTTGGAATTGGCAACGCTGGTACACACGAACTGGTAACCAACCCAATTCAGACTATTAAACCTAAGCAAGTTCTAACTCTTGCTACTGGCACCAACTACACTCTGTCTGTTGGCGCTCGTATTTATCAGGAAACGACAAATGCCCAAGGTACAATCACCGCTTTCAATGGTACTACTGATCCCGATACTGTAACTATTACCGATGTTACGGGTACTTGGTTGGCAGGTTCTGTTGATGGTAATGGTAACACCATTCAGGGTATTGTATCTTCTGCTGCCACTGCAACCATCTACCTCTCTGCATATTCTAACGGTGAATATGTAGCAGGACAAACTGTTGTCGGTTCAACTAGTGGTGTAACTGCTGAAGTCGTATCTTGGGACAACTCTCCTTCTCCCAAAGTTCTGACCGTTAAATATGTTTCTGGGGATTTTGATCTCTCCAATGACACGATTGATGTTCAGAATAGCAGCATTACTGGTACTATTGATACTGGTGCTGCTGGTGGTGGTGCTGAGTATGCTGGCGACAGCAGAGGGGCATATCCAGTTGCACAACCTACTTACTCCAGTGAGGAGCGTGAGTGCTGGGTATTCCATCAGAACCACGGCATGATTGACCGTAGAAATAACGTTGAGATTGTTGGTGTTCAATCCGAAATTGGACCTACCACTCTTACTGCTGCTCTTGCCGCTGACGCAACTAGCATCTCGGTCGCTGCTGCTGGCACCTTCCACCAAGTTGTAAACGGTGTCGCAATTAGTAATACCAACCCTGGTTATATTAAGATTGAGGATGAGATCATCCAATACAGTGCAGTCTCTAGTGATGGTAAGACAATTACTGTTGCTACTGGAGGCAGAGGTGCTGCAACCACTGCAGCTGTTCCTCACGATAATGATACTATTGTTGAGTGCTACAACCTGGACGGCGTTCCTCTAATTGAGATTAACAAGGTACATACTTCAATCTCTTGTCCGACTCTGGATACTTACATGCTGCATCTGACTTCGGTTGCAACTACTGGTATTCGTGGCGGTGGAGTATTTGCTACTGCAACTCAAAACCTACCATTTGAAGTTATCACTCCGAATGTGAAAACTTTGGTTCTGCCTAAAACTAGTCTTACCGCTCGTGCGAATACCGTATCTGGTACTTCTATGGGCACGGGTAGAGAAGCAGATATTGATCAGCAATCTTTTGTCAATGATGGTTCCTTCAATGAAATTATTCTCAACGAAGAGAACTATTACACCAACCCTCGCTTGATTTGTTCCCAAATCAATGAAGATAATGAACTTGCTGGTGCTAAATCGTTCACCTTGGAATTGATTCTCAATTCCGATCTTGAAAATGTGTCTCCTGTTGTTGACCTTGACCGCGCATCTTTGATTACGACTTCAAACCGTATCAATAATATCAATGCTGGTTTGCAGGGTGGTACTGGTTACACCATGAACTTCGGCACCAGTGGTCACGATCTCTTGGATGATCCCTCCACCGCTCCTAAGGGCGATCCCAATGAGGGCATATATATTACAAGACTCACACGTCTGGCAACTAAAGCGACTTCACTGCAAGTTTCGTTCTCTTCTAGCAGACATGTGGACACTACGTTCGCAGTTTACTATAAGGCACTCTCAGTTGGTTCTTCTCAACCTCTGGATGAACTGAACTGGGTCAACATGGGTGGTCAAACCAACTACACTTCAACCGCTACGGAAGAGGAACTTTGGAAAGACTACTCTTACGAAGCTAAGGGTCTAGATTTCAATGCATTCCAGATCAAGATTGTTATGAAATCTACTAATCAGGCTCGTGTTCCTTTGCTGGCAGACTTCCGAGCGATTGCACTTGCTAAGTAATTATGGATCCAAATAAAGATCTAATTCCTGTTGAGGGTCACGATGGATGGTTTCGTGACCCAAACTCAAATGCCATTGTCAATTGTGACAAAAGTGCGTATGAGGATTATATGGCGAAGTACAATGCTCGCCAAAAAAAGAAGGAGACCGATCAAGCTTTACAAAGTGACGTTGATACGCTAAAATCTGATGTGAGTGACATTAAGCAGCTCCTGCAACTACTACTGAAAAAAGAATCATGACTGAAAAGGTATCACAAGAGGAACTCCTGACGCAGTTTCAGGAACGTTATAATGTTCTGATTGCCGAAAACAACAAACTCTCAGAGCAAATCAAACAAAACGAGATCCAAGCACTGAAACTGCAAGGTGCCATGGAAACTCTCAATTATTACATTCAAGAGCCTCCCGAATCCCCCGACGTAACCGAAGGGGTTGAGGCAGAATGATCTGAGGGGGTCTTAGGACCCCCTTTTTTCATTTATAAATACTCTTGAGACAGTACCTGCACCGTTCCCTATATAAGAGATGGCAAATAGAATTCAACTTAGACGCGGTGGTGCTCAGGAATGGGCTAACGAAAACCCAACCCTAGCCCAAGGCGAATTAGGCATTGAACTTGATACCAACCGATTCAAGATCGGTGATGGTGTCAGGGGATGGAACACACTCCCATATGAGCGACCTATTGAGTCTGTTGCCAACACGGCAAATACTCTCGTATCTAGAGATGCTGACGGTAACTTCTCTGCTGGTGCCATCACTGCAACTCTAATTGGTAATGCTGCAACTGCATCCCGTCTCGCCAACCCTCGTCAGATTCAAATGTCTGGCGACCTCTCTGGTTCTGGTACATTTGACGGTTCGCAGAACTTGTCTCTTGCTGCAGCACTTCAAACTCTCATTTCCCTGCCACACTACGATGGCACAACCACTTCTAGTGGTCAATATACTAAGGTAACGGTTGACGCAAAGGGTAGGATCACTACTGGTTCACAACCCTCTTCTTATGTAGATTTGGGTCTGACTGACGTTCAACCTCTAGACTCCGACCTTACCGCTATTGCAAACCTGACGACTACTGGTATTGTGACCAGATCGTCTCCTGGTAATATGCTTACCAGATCCATTCAGGGTTCTTCTGGTAGGATTTCAGTTGTAAACGGCAACGCTGTTGCTGGTAACCCAACTCTTGACCTTATTGATACTACGATCGCTCTAGAAACTGAGTGGACGAATTCTGCAGGTCAATTTAATATTCCTTCGCTGATTTCTGTTGGTGGTGATAACCTCCCCGAAGCAGCAAACAGAACTGTAAACTCCACCAGATATACTGTTGATCAGTATGGTCGTTTTACTTCTGCTCTGACTATTCCTATTGCTACCGCCAGAGAAGGTAGTAAGTATCCCGCATACTCGGGTGCCACTGCATATAATAGATATGACATAATTGAAGAAGGAGGAAATGTTTATCAAGCGATTGCTGACATCACTGCAGGTCAAGGTGCTCCTTCTCACACTGATTCCTCCGATGCTGGGTCTTGGCGCTACCTCGCTGCCGCCGCGACGGAACAGAAAGGACTTGCCTCGTTTGCACAGGAAGATTTTGACGTTGACAGCAACGGGCACGTTACCATCGCCGCCCTCGGTGTAGACAATACTCAATTACAAAATAATAGAATCTCTTTTGCTGATGGAAATACAAAAGAAGATTTTGAACTTGATCAGGAACTTACTAGCACCACTGGATACCGAGGATTCAATTATCTTAACTACGTCAAAGTTAATGATACGAGCGGCAATCTTCTGTTTGGCGCTAATAATACAGGCGACGGTGGCGCTGGTGAGATTGATGTCAATGTCCGTTCCTATTTTTCTGATCCTGACATTACTCTTGACGGAGTTGTTGCTCAGACACTGGATAAGACTGGGGATGGCGACCTAACTTTCCAAACAACTCAAAATAGTGCATCTGGTAGAGCACTCAGCATTCGTGCAACTAACTCTGGTGCTGGTACTTCTACTATCAATATCGTATCCGAAGATAAGGTAAATATTCAGGCATCGGATGCAAATGGTAAAGTCCATGTAGAGGACTCAAGATTCCAAGATAACTACATCGCCACCGCCAAGACCACGATGCATTTGGATCCTGGTGATGACCGTGCTGTAACTGGTTTGGTTCGTGTCTGGGGTGACCTCCAAGTTGATGGCACCACGACGACTGTCAATTCAACGACCGTCACGATTGACGATCCTGTATTTACTTTGGGTGGAGATCAAACTCCTACCGTTGACGACAACCTAGATCGTGGTATTGAGTTCAAATACTATGATACTGCTGCTAAGCTTGGTTTCTATGGTTACGATGACTCCTACACCGACCTAGCAGGGCATGTAGGTGGGTTCTCGTTCCTGTATGATGCCACGAATAGTTCCGAAGTTTTCAGCGGTACTGACGCGGGTCTCCTGGCAGGTAACCTGAAACTCACAACTAACACCAATTCCACTTCTAATACGACTGGTGACTTGGTAGTCGCTGGTGGTGTCGGCATCACTCAGGATGTTAACATCGGTGGTTTGGTTGACATTGACAGCACTCTGCGTGTCCATAGCACCTCTCGCTTTGATGACAACATGGTCATCCAAGGTGCTTCTAAGACTCTGCAACTTAATAATGGTAGTGGAACCACTCGTATTGAACTGCAATCTACGACTGGTAACGCATCTTTCTATGGCGTTGTAGATATCACTAACGACCTTAACGTCAATACAAATAAATTCAATGTTGCTTCTGCTTCTGGTAATACCCTTATTGCTGGCACTCTGGGTGTTACTGGAGGAACTACTCTAACGGGTGGTCTTGATCTGAACAACACCTTGAATGTTTCGGATTTTACTTACCTTGAGAGCACTGCAGAACCCCAAATTGCTCTGAATCAATCTACTGGTCTCTACGAAATTCAGAATAGTGACTACGGTGCATTCCGATTTGATGGTGGTGGATACATTGAAGGCAACTTCATGTTTAATAGTGATGTATTCATCAACGGTCAAATCGTACAGAAGGAAGATACGACAGCGAACTATAACAGACAGAACTACTTGGAAGTTCGTTATAAGTTCCGTACAGGTACAAGAGCAGCATATACTCCTTCTTATGCAACAGATGATACCTCTAACCTGAGAGTTTATGGTGGTGCTGGTATTGCAACCGATCTACACATTGGTGATGATCTCTACATTGGTAAGGTAAACAACGGCGATACTGTTGAGTTCCAAGTTCTCGGTGAGTCTGGTAACACGACTATTGGTCGCTCTGGTCAGGGCACCAATGCTATTGGCACTCTTGACGTTCACGGTGATGTAAGATTCTACCGTGATCTGTTCTCTAACGGAAATGTTACTCTCGGTGATTCTACTAGCGACACTCTTACTGTCCAAGCGAACTCCGAGTTTAATGGCACGGTTGATATTGACGCCAACTTTGCAGTTAGAACTTCTGGTGGTGTAGATAAGTTTACTGTCGCATCTGCAGATGGTGCTACTGAAATTGAAGGTCTTCTGACTATCAACAATGGTTTCTCGGTAACTAACGGCACTACCAACTTCTCAGATATTGTTCGTATCCTGGATAGTGCAGACTCTACTGGTGTTACTAACACTTCTGCTGCTCTGTATGTCGCTGGTGGTTTGTCTTTGGCGAAGAGAGCGAACATTGGCGGTCAACTTTTGGTTGAAGATAGCATCTACATCAATTCTGCTAACGAAGGACTGTTCATCCAGAACGGATCTCAAGTCACCAAGTTCAGCGTTGATTCTGACAACGGCAACACCAATATTATTGGTACTCTGACTGTTGCCAATGCTGTTGACCTTAACAATACTCTCAACGTTGCTGGTATCACCACTCTTGAGAGCACTACTCAGCAAACTTTGACTGGAACCTATGGTGCAGACGGTGGTTTCCGTTGTGCCCCTGGTGCTGGTTTTGATCGTAACGTTGCTATCGGCGGCGATCTGCGAGTCTTTGGTGACATTGAGATTACTGGTGCCACCACTCAGTCTGGTAATACTGGATTCAGCGGTAAGGTTAGCATCACGAATACTCAGGATGTTACCTCGTTTGCTGATAGTAACGTAGCATTTACTGTTGATGGTGGTGCAAGAATTACAAAGAATCAGTACGTTGGTGGCGACTTTGTTGTCTACGATAACGCTGGTGCAGTCAATAGCTTCTTTGTTGACGTTTCCACTGGTAACGCTGAACTGAGAAATAACATGGTTATCGGTGGAGACCTCACCGTTAACGGAACCACGACCACTGTAAACTCCACGGTCGTAACCATTGATGATCCTATTATCACTCTTGGTGGTGACACTGCTCCTTCTAGTGACGATAATAAGGACCGTGGTGTTGAGTTCAGATACTACGATACCCAGGCAAGACTTGGTTTCTATGGTTGGGATAACAACCTGGAAGTCTTCCGTTTCCTTAGAGACGCAACTAATAATTCCGAAGTCTTCAGTGGTACTGATGCTGCTCTGCAGGCAGGTTCACTGCGACTGACTTCTACAGGAACTGCCCTTGACGTTGACGCTAATGCCAACATTGATGGCACCCTGACAGTTGACGGTCAGATTACCAGTAACGTCACTTCTGGTTCTCCTCTGATCATCAACTCTACCTCTAAGGTCAACAACCTTAATGCCGATCTCCTTGATGGTCTGGATACCAGCAGTACCGATACTACTGGCAACAGTGTTGTTACTAGAAACTCTGGTAATTTCTCTGCTAACCAGATCACTGTCAACAACGGTATCGGTGGTAACGCAGGTATTCAAGGTAACGCAACTACTGCCGACGCTCTCCGCACTGCCAGAACAATTACTGTTGATGGTGTTGTTGATGGAAGCGTATCGTTCAACGGCAGTTCTAATGTAACTATCACGACCGTCTTTAATGACTCTGATATTACTGCTCTTGCTGCTCAGACTGGTACTGGTTTGGTTGCTAGAACTGCAACTGGTGTATATGCACAGAGACAGGTTGTAGTTTCTGGTTCTGGTATTGGTGTTTCTAATGCTGATGGCGTTAGCGGCAATCCGACTATCTCCATTGCTTCTTCTAGCACAAACGCTGCAAACAACCTTGTCATTCGCGATGGATCTGGCAACTTCTCTGCTGGAACAATCACTGCAACTTTGACTGGTAACGTCACTGGTAACCTGACTGGTAACGCATCTAACGCAACTGCAGTTAGCACTGGCAGCGGTGGTGGAACCACCATGTATCTCGCATCGTTCAGTGGATATGGTGCAACCTCTGGAAGAACTATCTTTGCCAACAACAACGTAGTTCTCTCCTACAGCAACCCTGACTGGACTCTTACTGTTGATAAGGTCGCTTCAGATCTCACTGGTAATGTAACTGGTAACGTCACAGGTAACCTCACTGGTAATGTTACTGGTGATGTTACTGGAAATCTTCTCGGTAATGTTACTGGTGATGTCACTGGTGATCTTACTGGTAACGTCACGGGTAACCTCACTGGTAATGTGACGGGCAACGCCACTACCGTTTCGGTAAGTCAGTCTGGTAGTGTTGGCGACTACTTCGTCGGCATTGTTGCCAACTCTGTCGGATCTGGTACTTCTGCTCTGAGAGCAGATTCTGGCATGAAGTTCCACACTGGCACCAATGTTCTTACTGTAACTGGTGGTGTTACTGCTGATCTTACTGGTAATGTTACTGGCGATCTTACTGGTAATGTTACTGGTACAGTTTCCACTCTCAGCAACCATGACACCGATGATCTTGCTGAAGGTGGCAATCTCTACTACACCGAACAAAGAGTTCAGGACAAACTTGACAATGCATTTGCACAACTCAGTGCAATGCTGAACAATCTGTCCACCGCAACCACTCTTACCCTTAATCTTAACGGTGACCCGACTCCTGGTGTTGTTGTAACTCTGGGATCTATTACCAATAATGGACTTGGAGGATATACCAACGGCACTAACGTTGCTACTACTGGTGGTTCTGGTACTGGATTGTCAGTTAATACTACCACTACTAATGGCGCAATTACTGGACTTGCTATCAACCAGGCAGGTTCTCAATATGCCATCAATGACACTATTACCATTGTCAACCCTAATGCAGGTGGCGTTGCATCGTTTAACTTTGCAACCTTGAGTGGTGGTACTGGTTATGCTACTGCAAACAACGTTGCTACCACTACTACTGGAAGTGGAACTAATCTGACTGTTAATATCACTGCATCTTCTGGTGTAATTACTAACGTAGTTGTCTCCAATGCTGGTAGTGGTTATGCACCTGGCGATACAATTACAATTGCTGGTGGTGGTCAGTCTGCAACTATTGATGTTGCGACTGTCTTTGAAAATGCAACCTTCACTCTGGCAGATATTACTGCAATGGAAGTCGGAGCAACCTTGACTGGTAGCACCAGTGGATCTACGGGTGTCATCACTGCTCTTACTGAAACTTCGGTCACTATTGATAATGTTGACGGATTCTTCAAAGTTGGAGAAGTCGTTGGTGCAAATGATGTTACGACTCTCACAATCACTTCATTCTCCTGATAACAAATGTCAGCAACAAAACCAGCTAGTAAAGCCGAACTAAAGGCATATGCCCTCCGTAGGTTGGGATATCCTGCCATTGACATCAATGTGTGCGACGAGCAACTAGATGATTTGATTGATGAAGCGATTGACTTCTGGCAGGAGTATCATTACGACGGATCTAATACTCAACTAATCAAGATTCAGGTTACCGACGCCATTAAGACTGCTGCTCAGGGTAGCACTCAACTTAACAATGGCGATTGGTATCAAAACAATTTAAGTGTGGATCTTCCTCCCAATGTCATGGGAGTAAATCAGGTATACGCTAATCTCTCTAGCAGCAGCGTAGTTCCTGCAAACATGTTCAACATTAAGTATCAAATCTTTCTGAACGATATCTACTCGTTTACTAATAGTCAGATCTTGCACTACTTCATGGTTTCGCAGTATCTAGAAACCTTGGATTGGGTAACTAATTCACGCGCTCACAGGAGAATTAGATTCAACAAAGTAGAGAACAGACTTCATCTTGACTTCTCATGGGATGAACTGCAGACTGGCGATTATATTATGGTTGACTGCACCATGAGAACGGATCCTGAGGTATTCACCAGTGCATACAATGATAACTGGTTGAAAGACTATGTTGAGGCATTGTTCCAACAGCAATGGGGTCGCAACCTCAGTAAGTATGATGGTATTCAGATGCTCGGCGGTGTAACACTCAATGGTCGGCAGATCCTTGAGGATGCAAGTCAATTCAAAAAAGACTTGGAAGAGGGAATCCGTAAAGAGTATGAACTTCCCCCAATGGATCTCATAGGTTAATATGACATATTCTAATCCAACTCCGTCAGATTGCGTACAGTCAGATTATACTTCTGCCTGTAGAATAAACTTGAATGGATCTGCTCAAGAGCAGAAGTTCATGGAAAATTTAATTATTGAAAGCATTGAAATCTATGGACAAAATATCTACTACCTCCCTAGAACCTATGTCAATAAAGACACTATCCTCAATGAGGTTGAAAGTTCAGAGTTTAATCAAGCACTTGCGATCCGAGCCTACGTCAATAATGTTGAAGGATGGGAAGGACAAGGCGAGTTACTTAGCAAGTTTGGAATTCGGATTGAAGATAAAACAACGTTTATATTCTCCCGTTCAAAGTTTGCAGAAAAGGTGGACGACAATGCGACGCTCAATGTAGAGGGTCGTCCTAATGAGGGGGACTTAATTTGGTTCCCCATAACTAAACATTTGTTTGAGATTAAGTTTGTAGAGGTTGAACGTCCTTTCTATCAACTTGGAAAGGGATATGTTTGGGAATGTCAGTGCGAACTGTTTGAATACAGCGACGAAGAGATTGATACTGGTGTTGCTGAGATTGACGCTATTGAAACTGCGTTTGCCAACGCAATCAAACTCGTCATGGATCCTGGTGGTACAGGGGACTTTACTGTCGGTGAAGAAGTTGTAGGTGATTTGTATCTCGCAACTGCTACAGCAACTATTAGTGGTGATGCAGTTGATGCAATTACAGTTACTGATGGGGGAGAATATTACAACTCTAGTTTGCCGCCAACTGTAACTATAACAGGTGGAGGTGGTTCTAATGCTACAGCAACTGCGACGGTTAGTTCTGCAGGGATTGTTACTGGTATTACTGTCACTAGCGGTGGGTCGGGTTATACTTCTGCACCTACTGTCACGATTGATTATTCGCCAAAAGACACTAGGGCAGAAGTCAAGACCTGGAACAATTCCACTAGAGAACTCCAAGTGATTAACAGAACTGGAGTGTTCAACACGGCATCAACAGTAACTGGACAGACTTCTGGTGCTAGATGGAGTCCTGAGTCTTATAACACACTAAATAATACGAATTCTACTTACGATCAGAACTACAGTTTTGAGACTGAGGATGATGATATTCTTGACTTCACTGAGGGTAATCCCTTCGGTTCTATTGCATCCACAACTGATACTACAGTCTAATGTTAGGAAAATATTTTTACCACGAGATTTTTAGGAAGTCCGTAGTCGCCTTCGGAACAATGTTTAATAACATTGAAATCCATAAGGACGATGAGGTCATGAAAGTACCTCTTGCCTACGGTCCCAAACAAAAGTTCCTAGCACGTTTGGAGCAGAACGCTGATCCTACAAACAAAAGGGTCCAGATTACTCTTCCTAGAATCTCGTTTGAGATCAATAGTATTGACTATGATGCTAGTAGAAAGGTAAGTCCCACTCAAAAAGTAACTGTAGTAAGTTCAACCGATAAGAGTAAGACAGCATATATGCCTGTACCTTACAATCTTGGTTTTGAGTTGGCAATTATTTCTAAGAACCAGGAAGATGGATTGGAAATCCTTGAGCAAATTCTAGCATTTTTCCAACCATCTTACAACCTTCCGATGAAACTCGTTCCTGATTTGGACGAGACTAAGGATGTACCTGTGGTTTTGAATAGTGTTGCATATGAAGACGAATATGAGGGGAACTTCTCAACTCGTAGGGCGATCATCTATACTCTAAACTTCACCGTTAAGACCTATATCTATGGCCCTGTCTCGGAAAGCACTACTATCACCAAGGTCATTACCGACGCTTATACTTCTACTAACGTTGCTACGGCACCGAGAGAAGTTAGATACACTGTGGTCCCCGATCCTATCACGGCAGATGCTGATGATGATTTTGGATTTGGAGAGACTATAGAATATTTCAACGATGGAAAACAACGCAACCCAGTTTCGGGTGTAGATGAGGATGTCTAATGAGTGCTTTTGATGGATTGAACGAAGTCTTTGGAACTGAGCCTGCTGAAATTGAGAAGGCTCAGGAAGCGAAGAGTGAATTGAAAAGGACTGATACTCCTGATATCAAACAAGATTACGAATACTCTCGTGCCCAACTACATAACCTTGTCATGAAAGGACAGGAGGCAGTAGATGGCATACTTGATGTGGCACGAGCGTCAGATCATCCTCGTGCTTACGAAGTTGCTGGTCAACTCATTAAACACGTCGGAGACGTAGCAGACAAGTTGATTGACCTTCAGAAAAAGATGAAGGACTTGGATGCTACTGAGAAAAAGGGTCCAACCAATGTAACCAATGCTCTCTTTGTTGGCACTAGTGCAGAACTGCAAAAGATGCTTAAGCAGCAAAAAGAGATAAATAATACAGAAGAGAACTGATTAGTGAAATGGCATCAAATGTAACCGTACCCGTGCAGGATTTGGGTAGTCTCACTGATAATAGTGATACTCCTCAAACAACTGCTGCATATACAGTAAAAACTGGATATTACAGATTTATCAATGCTGATTCGCATAGCAATCACTTTGCATGGGGTGGTGCTCCTGATGTAACGACTGACCAAGTTGTCCATGTTGCTGTAAATGGTGCTGAAATCTTCAGACTTGCCAAACCCAAGGCAGCAAAGATTGCAGGTGCAACTGCTGCTAATCCTTGTGTATTAACTTTAGATAACCCCAATCAGCAAACCAACATCGTTGTTGGTGATTATGTAACTATCTCTGGTGCTGCTGTCTCTGGATATAACTTCTCTCACAAAGAAGTTACTGCTGTTGATCCTGTAACTGGTGCAATTACTATTGATGCTGATGCATCGGCACTTGCTGCATTTACTGGCACTGCATTTGCTAGAAATAGCATTAAGATTCAGGCAAAGGGTGATAGCACAAATGGCATGACCCTGTATATCAACGAAGTGCAGATATCTGGTTGATAACATGCCTGCAAAGTCCATCAAACAACAAAGATTCTTCGGGATGGTTAGAGCGGCTCAGAAGGGGGAAATGGAAAATCCCTCGCCTGAGGTTGCCAAAGCTGCATCCTCCATGTCCAAACCCGACGTGAAGAAGTTTGCCAAAACTAAACATAAAGGATTACCAATGAAAAAGGAATCAGTATTCGCAGGTAACTATGAAGGACCCCTGTATGCTCCCCATCCCGATTTAGTTGAAGACTCACGTCGCACCAGCAATAAGCAACAAACTAAGCGGGTGAAAGCTAATATCAAGGCTTTTGGAAGTAACTATACTCCACCTAATAACTATGACCCTGATGCTAATCGTGGTCAAGGAGAAGTTGTTACTCGTAAACAGATGGAGAAGAAGCGTCGTAAGGCACTTCGTCAAGAGGATACTGTCACCGAACGTGCTGATTTTTGGGATCCCGATCCAGATAAAGATCGCAAACTAGGTGGACCTGGCGCAAACCAGCGTGCTCGCGAAGATCGTGCTGCTGGTGCTAAAAAGTCTTCTAGTGGTCAGAAGTCGGACCCTAAAAAACTTCGCAAGGGCGAATCCTACATGGATTATGCTAAGCGTCAAAGGGCAGGTAAGTCTGCAAGTGCTCCCAAACCTAAACCCAAGGAAAGGAAGCGCGACAAGATTGGTCGTAAACTCGGCAATCTTGTAGATCGTATTGGCGGAATCAAAAAAGAGGAAGTCAGTATTGATGAGGGCAAAAAGAAAGGACTCTGGGATAGAATCCATGCTAAGCGTAAGCGTGGCGAGAGACCTGCCCGACCTGGCGAAAAAGATTACCCGAAGACACTTAACGTTGAGGGTACTGATACGCCTGTAGCCGCTATCAAAACTAATGAACTTAAAACCTTCAAACAATTCTGCGAAGGAGCAGCCTGGACAAAAAAATCAGGGCAGAACTCCGAAGGCGGACTCAATGAGAAGGGGCGAAAGTCTTACGAAAGAGAGAATCCTGGATCTGACCTTAAGGCACCATCAAAGAAGGTTGGAAACCCCCGTCGCGCATCGTTTTGCGCTAGAATGAAGGGTATGCGTAAGAGGCAAAAACCATCTAACAATACAGGCGATGATCGTCTGTCCAAGTCCCTTAGAGCGTGGAACTGCTGATACTCTTGGATATAAAAAGTTTATAATTTATTCAAGATTCCTTCATATATCTACAAATTGTAATCATTTGTAGCTTTACAAGCGTTAAATAGTGACTATAATAGTTGTATCAGCGTGATACTCGTATGGTCTCATTTTATCTATTAGTTGCGGTGTTCGTTTTACTCGTAGCATATGCGGGTATTGACAACACGATGAGACTTGTCGCTTATGCAGATATTGAGGTACGCTGGCACTGGGTAATTTTCCGAGCATACTTTATGCGAAGGAAGTTGGAAAAGCAACTCGGGATTGAACCAACCACGTTTAAGAAGCACTATCAAACTTATGGCAAACGATAAGGAAATGTCCGACCTAAGTGTTAGTCGGGCAGAATGTCCTAAGTGTGGGGCAGTTTGGATAAATGGACAACACTACTGGTCTGGAACTGGAAAAAAAGGTAATGAATTGGACCTTGCGGGTCTAGTGTGTAATAGAATGGGGAATCACCAATGCATCAATCCCAAGAGAGGAATGGATGGTGGTGATACCTGGGCAAAGCGTTTGGAAGATTTAGACAACACTAAGATGGATAGTGATGGACCCAGTAACTAAAGACGAAGTTCAGGAGATGATTGATGACGCAATTCGCAAACACAACCGCAATGCTTCTATCATCAGTATGTGTGTCGGGTGGGTTGTCCTGGCTCTCTTCGCTGAGGGTCTTCTAAGACTTATTGGAGTGATTCCACCAATCTTCCCATGGCTAACCATCACATTGAACTGATTGGCACAATTCTATTATTTGTTTTTGGTGTGACCATGATTTATCAAGGTCACGCTATTTTTCATGGCAAGTATGGATATAGACACTGTGAGAGAGATAAATATAAATCTCAAAATGTTCGTCGCGAACTAGAACGAATATTGAAGGATAAATGAAATGAATCTCTTTCTCCGCCCACTGAATGACGTTAATGACGTAACCTGGAGTATCATCATTATGATGGTACTCCTTTTGATTGGAGTCATTTACGTTATCGCATATATACTAGGCATTGATGAAAAGGAAAATCATGGGAGCGATGACCCCCCCGAGTCGGAAGAGTTGTTACAACTTCCGAGTGATCAGCATAGATAGGGTGCTGGACGGGGATACGATTGATGTCACGATTGATCTCGGTTTTGATCTATATAAAAAAGAAAGAGTTAGAGTCGCTGGGGTTGACACCCCAGAGAAACGAACACGCGACGCTGAAGAGAAAGCATTGGGATACGATGCCACCAACTGGCTTAAGGACAAGCTTGAAGGTGCTATCTCTGGCGATGATGAGCTTGTTGTTCGTACTGAGCTTGTCGGCGGTGTTGGTAAATACGGTAGACTTCTCGGGTGGCTCTACATTGGAGACGCCGAACTCTCCCTCAACGAACAAATGATCACTGAAGGGTATGCATGGGCATACGACGGTGGTACTAAACAAAAAGACTTTGAAGAACTCAGAGAGATTCGCAGAGCACACGGTACTTTGGTTTAATTTGTAATGAAAATGATGAAACGTGAGCAAGTCCTCGTTCTAGATGACTTGTTTACTGAAGAAGAGATTGGGTGGATGGAAGATTATTTCACCCTCTTCAATGGTTGGCAACTTATCTTTGATGATCCCTCTCAGAATCTCAACAGTTATTCGTTAGGTCAAATTATTGATTACCCCAACTTTGGTGACTTTGAAGAGTTTTGTATTCGTGCTTTCCATGAGAGATCTGGAATTCCAGTTCCAGACTTTCATAGAGTGGTATATAATTGTTTCCGTTTTGGGGATTCTCCTAATCTTCATATTGATGGTGAATCAGAAGACTCCTTGAGTTTCATGGTTTATCCAAATACCAAGTGGTTGGACAAGTGGGGATCTGAAACTGTCTTCATTCGTGATGGTGAAGTTACAGATGCGATTGTTCCTAAACCTGGAAGAGTTGTAGTGTTCCCTGGTTCCATTCCTCATGGAGCAAAGGCACCCAATAGAGAACATGAAGGGGTTGCGCGATTCTCCGCAGTATTTCAATATACTCCTGGACAGGAGATGGAAGTTATCCAACATGCTGAGATATGTGGGCAACCTAACAATAGACCATTCCCGATGATTTGACATGGCGCAGAACGAAGTATACCTAGGTAATCCTAATCTTAAAAAAGCAAACATTGCTCAGGACTTTACCAAAGAGCAGATTGCTGAATTTATTCGCTGTGCGGAAGATCCAGTATACTTTATCAAAAACTATGTCCGAATTGTGTCTTTGGATAAGGGATTGATTCCTTTTGATATGTACCATTTTCAAGAGGAGATGGTACAAAAGTTTCATGACAACAGATTCAATATTGCAAAACTACCGCGACAGTCTGGTAAGTCTACTATTGTTACCAGTTATCTGTTGTGGTACGTTCTGTTCAACCCAGAAGTTAACGTTGCTATTCTAGCAAACAAAGCGGCAACCTCTAGGGAGATGTTGCAGAGATTGCAAAAGTCGTATGAACATCTCCCAAAGTGGTTACAGCAAGGCATCATTCAATGGAACCGTGGTTCTCTAGAACTAGAGAATGGTTCTAAAATCATGGCAGCATCTACGTCCAGTTCTGCTGTTCGTGGTATGTCATTCAACGTTATCTTCCTGGACGAATTTGCGTTCGTCCCAAACCACATTGCAGACGAGTTCTTCTCCTCTGTATATCCTACAATTTCATCTGGTAAATCAACCAAAGTTATTATCATTTCCACGCCTCACGGCATGAACATGTTCTACAAGTTGTGGCATGATTCGGAGCGCGGTAAAAATGAGTATGTAAATACGGAAGTTCACTGGTCAGAAATCCCAGGTAGGGATGACAAGTGGAAAGCACAGACTATTGCAAACACATCGGAACAACAATTCAAGGTTGAGTTTGAGTGTGAGTTCCTTGGATCGGTTGACACGTTGATCTCTCCGTCAAAACTAAAGGTGATGGCGTATGAAGATCCAATTAAACGCAATGCTGGATTAGATATTTTTGAACAACCCATAAAGGGACATCAATATGTTATGGCATGTGACGTTGCTCGTGGTGTGTCTAATGACTATTCAGCGTTTGTTGTGGTAGATACGACAACGTTACCATATAAGATGGTGGCAAAATATAAGAACAATACAATCAAACCACTTTTATTCCCAAACATTATTGTACAAACTGCAAGGCACTATAATGGTGCGTTTATTCTGGTGGAGGTAAATGATGTTGGTGGTCAGGTTGCAGATATTATACACTTTGATCTTGAGTATGACAACCTTCTAATGGCAGCAATGCGAGGGCGTGCTGGGCAAATTGTTGGTCAAGGTTTCTCTGGCAATAAAACTCAAATGGGTGTAAAGATGAGCACCGCTGTTAAGAAAGTGGGATGCTCAAACCTAAAGGCATTGATTGAAGAAGATAAACTACTAATACACGACTACGATATTATTGCGGAACTTACAACCTTTATTGAAAAGGGACAATCATTCCAAGCTGAAGAAGGATGTAATGATGACCTTGCTATGTGTCTAGTAATATTTGCATGGTTGGCACTGCAAGATTATTTCCGTGAAATGAATGACAATGATGTACGTCAGCGCATTTATGATGATCAACGGGAAAATATTGAACAGGACATGGCACCGTTTGGATTCATTGATGATGGTTTGAGTGATGATACGTTCAAAGATAACAGCGGAGACCTCTGGCATGTAGATGAATATGGGGATAAAGCGTACATGTGGGAGTACCGATAGCGCATCAGAGAACTTCAAATTTATAAATATTTTTAGAAAACTGACACAGTATTCTATAGGAGTGTATTCACATGGCAGCGTCACAATTATCGCCAGGTGTTGTTATTCAGGAGAGGGACTTTACCACTGTTAGCTCGGTTGCTCTGGCTAATATTGGTGCGCTCGCCGCTCCCTTTGAACGTGGACCTGTTGAGCAGGTTGTTGATATCAACAATGAGAGAAATCTCATTTCCACTTATGGCAAACCCAACGATACCAACTACGAGTTTTGGTTTACCGCCGCTCAGTTCCTGAGCTATGGTGGTACTCTTAAGACCATCCGTGCAGATGGCATCAATCTTAAAAATGCAGTTAGCAATTCTGCTGCGGTAAAAATTAAAAATTTGCAAAATTACGAAACCAGCTATGAGACTGGCGTAACTAACAACTGGACCTTTGCCGCCCAGACCCCTGGTGTATATGGCAATTCCCTTCGCGTCTTCATGACCGATGCAGGTGCAGATCAAATCCTCTCCCTTACTGCTCCCTCTTCGGGTAATGATTTTGAATTCGTTGTCGGCGAGTCGCTGACCTCGGGTAACAAATCTGGTAAGGTATTCCGTTATACCATCAAGTTGACTCTTGACTCTGGTGTAGTCGGCAACTTTGTTCCCAAAGAAGCGGCTTGGTCAACTGCTGCGTATTATCAGCAGTATCAAAGAGTCTCCAATGGTGGCAACGTTTATGTTGCACAGACTGCAGGAGTTGCTGGTGCTACCGCACCTACTCACACCTCTGGTGAAGCATCTGATGACAACGTAACTTGGTTGTTCGTTGGTGCTGAAGAAGCTGCTACCATTGAAATTGGTGGCGTTGATCAGACCGTAGAAATTATTGCATGGGATGCAACCAACCGTGTTGTAGAAATCGCAATTCCTAGTGCTGGTATCACTGGTATCATTGATGACACCATGACCCTTGAGCAGGGCACTGTTACTGGTAACATTTCTGATGACGGTGTTAAGCGTGAACTGCATGTTGCTCTGACTAAGGGTTCTGCCGCTTTCGCTGCTACCGATGCTACTACTGATGAGAACGCCGCTGCTGTTACCGTAAGCGCAGTTCGCGACGAGTATCCCGAGCGTGAGTATCTGCCTGGTAAGAAGTGGGTGAACATTGCTCCCCGCCCTGGCACCTCGCTGTATGCTTCCGACAAAGGTGGTTTTAACGACGAAGTTCACATCATCATTCTTGATGGTGACGGTCTTCTGACTGGTACTCCTAATACTCTCCTTGAGAAGTATGTTGGTCTGTCCAAGGCTACCGATGCAAAGTCTACTGTTGGTGAGAACAACTACTATCCCAATGTACTGAAGCAGTCGTCTTCTTACATCTACTTTGGTGCTCACACTAGCGAGACTTTCCCTGTTAACGCTACTCTCGCTGAGGGTGCCTGGGGTGCTGTTGCTGCAAACCGCAACTTCAACCGCATTCAGTCTAACAAGTCTATCCATGACGAGCCCTCTGGTCGTCACATGATTGGCGGTAAGCAAGGCGGTTCGCTGAAGTTTGCATTCGCTCAAGGTGCTGACGATTACGCTAACACCTCGTCTGATTTTAGCAACGCTTACAATCTGGTTTCTGACGCTGAGTCGGTTCAGGTTGACTACATTCTCTCTGGTCCTCAGGGCGTTACTAAGGATGCTGCTGTCGCTAAGGCAAACGCTATCCTTAACATCGTCAACAGCCGTAAGGATTGCATTGCGTTCTTCTCGCCCATGCGTGCTGATGTGATTGGTCAGACCAATTCCGACCTGATCACTGAAAGAGTTCTGGCGTACTTCCAAGATATCTCTTCCACTTCCTACGCTGTTCTGGATGCTGGTTACAAGTATATCTACGATAAGTACAATGATGTCTATCGTTACATTCCTTGTAATGGTGACGTTGCAGGTCTTTGCCTTGAGACTGGTGTAAATCAGGATCCCTGGTATTCTCCTGCTGGTTTCTCTCGTGGTGTTCTGAGAAACGCTATCAAACTCGCTTATTCCCCCAATAAGGATCAGCGTGACAAACTGTATGCTGAGCGTGTTAACCCCATCGTCTCCTTCCCTGGTCAGGGCGTAGTCCTGTTCGGTGATAAGACTGCTCTGGGTTATCAGTCTGCTTTTGATCGCATCAACGTTCGTCGTCTGTTCCTGACTCTGGAGAGAGTTATCGGTGAGTCTGCTAAGGCACAACTCTTTGAGCAGAACGATGAGACTTCCCGTTCGTTGTTCCGTAACTTGGTTGAACCTTACCTGCGTGACGTACAAGGTCGTCGCGGTGTAACCGACTTCCTGGTTAAGTGTGACGAGGAGAACAATCCCGCCGATGCTGTTGATCGCGGCGAATTCTACGCTGAGATCTATGTTAAGCCGACCCGTACGATTAACTACATCACGTTGACCTTCACCGCAACGAGAACTGGTGTCTCGTTCTCTGAAATTGCTTCGTAATCTAAATAATAATTAAGCACGGAGGCTAACAAAAATGGCAGTAAGAGGAACGATTGACAACTTTAAGTCATCGGTTGTATCAGATTTTGCGAGACCTAACCTATTCCAAGTAGATCTCGCTTTTCCTACTCAGGTTATCAGTAATGGGTCGGGTCTTTCCGACCTGGGTAAGTTCACGGTTCGCGCTGCGAACTTGCCTTCGGCACAGATGGGCATCATTGAGGTTCCTTTCCGTGGTCGCGTTCTTAAGATCGCTGGCGACAGAACCTTTGAACCTTGGACTGTTACTATTATGAATGATAGTAAGTTCTCTCTGAGAAATGCCTTTGAAACTTGGGTAGAGAAAATCCAGGCTGCAAACGAAAACATTACTCAGGTTACTGGTCTGGGTGATGAGCAGGATGCAACTGGTTATTTCGCAGACATGTTTGTTCACCAACTTTCTCGTGATGCGAGCAAGGGTGATAAGGCAAACATCCTGAGATCCTATAAGTTCACTGACGTATTCCCCAGCAACGTTTCCGCTATTGATCTTGATTTCGGTAGCAACGATGCTGTAGAAGAGTTCACCGTTGAACTTCAAGTACAATACTGGCAGGCAATTCCTAACGGAATCACCGCCTGATCAAAAAGGGGGGTCCTCGTGACCCCCTAAATAATATCATAATATAGGACCAGCGGTTGATGTCTCAACTATTCGGATTTTCAATTGAAAGAGCGAAGAAGGCCCCAAAGGGGCCTTCATTCGTGCAAAAAGATAACCTGGACGGATCGTATCCTGTTTCGGGTGGCGCTCATTATGGTTATACTGTAGACATTGACGGTGTTGTTCGTAACGAGTACGAACTGATTGGTCGTTACCGCGACATGATTTTGCAACCAGAGTGCGACTCTGCTGTAGATGATATTGTCAATGAAACAATTTGCGGTAACTTTGATGATGTGCCCGTAGAGATTGAACTCTCCAACCTAAAGGTTTCCGATAAAATTAAAAAACTTATCAGAGATGAGTTTGATACAGTCCTAAGACTGTTGGATTTTGAGAACCGTTCTTACGAAATCTTCCGTCGTTGGTATGTTGACGGCAGACTTTTTTACCACAAAGTTATTGACACTAAGAATCCTAAGGCAGGTCTGGTAGATATTAGATATATTGACCCCCGCAAGATTCGCAAAGTACAGGAAGTTGAGCAGAAACCCAACCGTCCTGCGTCAGATATTAACGACGCTTTATCACAGAGACAGGTTGAATACTTCCTTTACAACCCCAAAGGTTTGAAACAAACTGGAAACCAGGGTCTCAAGATTGCACCCGATTCCATTACATATGTCCACAGTGGCATCATGGATCTGAATAAGAACATGGTGTTGTCTCATTTGCATAAGGCAATCAAGGCGGTAAATCAACTCCGCATGATTGAGGATTCTCTTGTCATTTATCGTTTGTCCCGTGCTCCAGAGCGAAGAATTTTCTACATTGATGTGGGTAATCTGCCTAAGCAGAAAGCCGAACAATACCTCCGTGAGGTTATGGGTCGCTATCGTAATAAACTGGTTTATGATGCTAGCACTGGCGAGATTAGAGACGATAAAAAGTTTATGTCAATGCTTGAGGATTTTTGGCTACCTCGCCGTGAAGGTGGTAGAGGAACGGAAATTACTACTCTCCCTGGTGGTCAAAATCTGGGCGAACTGGAGGATGTCAAATACTTCCAGAAAAAACTCTACAAATCTCTCAACGTCCCCACCTCCAGACTAGAAACCGAGACCACCTTTAACATCGGCCGCGCAGCAGAGATTACTCGCGACGAAGTTAAATTCCAAAAATTCATCGCACGTCTTCGTAAGAGATTCAGTGAACTCTTCATAGATCTTATTAAGACGCAGTTGATCCTGAAGGGTATCATCTCCATTGAAGAATGGGATGAATACAAGGAACATATTCAGATCAACTACATTGCAGATAACTATTTCAATGAACTCAAAGAGACTGAGATCCGCAATGAGCGTATGAACCTTGTCAATACTATGGACCCATTCGTGGGTAAATACTTTAGTATTGATTACATCCGCCGTCAAGTTCTTAAGCAATCTGATACTGAGATTGCCGAAATTGATGAACAAATTGAAGCGGAAATGGCAGACGGTAAGATTGTAGATCCTGCCGAAGAAGATATGATGGCTGCTGAAGGTGGTGGCGAAATGCCCCCCGCTGAAGGTGGCGCTCCCGCGCAGCAACCCCTTTTCTCAGATGAAGAGTTAAGTGCGGAAGATGCTAAGCGTGGAGAAATCTAAATAGTACATATCATTGAAATTTTATCATGCCTTCAGAACTTGCAACTGACATTGTAAATAAGATTTTTGCTGATGATAAATCTGGTGCAATTGATGCTGTCGCAGACGCACTCAATGCCACCTCTTACGATTTAGTTCAACAGAAAAAAATTGAATTTGCACAACAGTGGGGATTTGATCCCGATGCTACTGCTCAGGCAGTGGCTGACGAATTGACTGACGAACTTCCAGACAATACGGATATTCCTGAAGTGGAATCTCCTGAGGCAAGTTCTGAAGAACCCGAACCAGAAGTAACACCCGAAGAGGAACCCGAAAATGAAACTGATCAGTGAGGAAATCCTTAACGTAGAATTCCTAACCGAAGATACCGAAGGCAAAAAATCTCACTTCATTGAGGGGATTTTCCTTCAAGGCGGGATTAAGAACCGTAATGGTAGATTCTACCCTGTAGAAACTCTTGCCCGCGAAGTTGCTAAATATGATGAGAACTTCATTACGAAGGGTCGCGCTCTTGGCGAACTCGGTCATCCCGATGGACCTTCCATCAATCTTGATCGCGTTTCACATAAGATCGTAAACCTGACGCAGGAAGGAAACAACTTTGTTGGTAGAGCGAAACTGCTAGACACCCCTATGGGTAACATTGCAAAATCGCTTTTAGATGAAGGTGTGAAACTTGGCGTCTCTTCTCGCGGTATGGGTTCCATCCGCAAAGAAGAAGGCATGGCGATTGTAGAGGATGACTTTATGCTCGCTACTGCTGCCGACATTGTAGCAGATCCTTCTGCTCCTGATGCATTTGTTGACGGAATCATGGAAGGTAAAGAGTGGGTATGGGACAATGGAATTCTGAAGGAAGCACAAATTGCTGAACTTAAGAAAGAGATTGATACCGCATCCATTATCAACCTGCAAGAGCGGAAAATTTCCGCGTTCAAATCCTTTTTACAAAGTTTGTAAAGTATAAATAATCATAGAAAAGCAAATGCTGACTACAGGAGATTCTAAAATGTCCGATAACCGCGACGCAGAATTTGAGGCACAGATGTCAGACGTGGCAGAAGAAGCTGCAACTGGTGTCGCTGCTATCAAAAAAGGCGCTAAGCCTGGTGAGTCCATTGACACCTCGGGTGCCAAGGATACCGTCATCGGTGGAACCGATAACAAAACTGAGGAAGGCGCAAAAGGCACCACCAATCTTGGTGCTAAAGCCGCTGCCCCAGTTTCCCATGAAGGCGATAAGTCAATCAAGACTAAGCCCTCTGATGCATCCGCTAGAATGGAGGAAGTAGAAGATGGCGAAGAGCAGGAAGTTGTTGCCGAATACGACTTTACTGAAGATGTTGACGCTCTTGTCGCTGGTGAAGAACTCTCAGAAGAGTTCAGAGAGCGTGCAGCAACAATCTTTGAAGCAGCAGTAACCGCTAAGGTTAATGCTGAGGTTGCCGCTGTACAGGAAGCATTTGAATCTGCTCTCACCGAACAGGTAGAGGAGATCAAAACAGAATTGGCCAACAAAGTTGACGACTATCTGTCATACGCCGCTAAGCAGTGGATGGAGGAGAATACCCTCGCTGTTGAGCATGGCGTAAAGAACGAGATTGCAGAGTCGTTCATGTCTGGCCTCAAGAGCCTTTTCGTAGAGCACCATGTTGGTGTTCCCGAAGAGAAGTTCAACCTGCTGGATGGCATGGTTGAGCAGATTGATGAGATGGAAGGAAAACTCAACGAGCAAATTGAAACCAATGTTGTTTTGAATAAGCAACTTGGTGCCTATATGAAAATGGAGATCGTGAACGAGTGCGGTCTTGGTTTGACTGAGACCCAAAAGGAGAAGCTTGCTTCTCTTGCCGAGGGTGTTGAGTTTGAGAGTGAAGAAGGTTTTCGTCAGAAAATCACTACTATCAAAGAGTCTTATTTCACCCGTAAGGAGTCTGCACCCAGTGTAGATCCTACCGAGGATGTAGAGCCTCTGGTAGAAGAGACCCAGTACAACGGTGCTATGGGCGCGTATGTTGATGCCCTGTCCCGCTGGTCTAAATAATTTGTCATTATTTGTAAATACTAACCACTTAACTAACTTTTAGGAGAACAATGGCTGATCTTAAACAACTCCAAGAGAAGTGGGCACCCGTTCTGAATCACGAAGCTCTCCCTGAGATTACTGATTCTCATAAGAAAGCGGTTGTCGCTCAACTTCTGGAAAACCAAGAATTTGCTGCCCGTGAAGAGGCACAAATGCTGACCGAGGCACCTACCATGGCCGCTGGCACTGGTGGTTTCGGTGGCGGCGCTACCGCTACTGGTCCTGTCGCAGGTTTTGACCCCGTTCTGATCTCCCTGATCAGACGCTCCATGCCCCAGCTGATCGCTTATGACATCGCTGGTGTACAACCGATGACTGGTCCTACTGGACTGATCTTCGCAATGCGCTCCAACTACGGCACTGGCACCAACCCCGCTGGCGCTGGTTACGACGAAGCATTCTTCAACGAGCCTAACGCTGGTTTCTCTGGTGGCGACACGTCTACCACCTACGATCCTGGCGCTTCCAGCAGCACCGACAACGATGCTGAAGGTAACAACCCTGGTCTCCTCAATGACAGCCCTGCTGGCACCTATGAGCTGACTGGCGATGCTACTGGCATGAATACCGCTGCCGCTGAGAACCTTGGCGAATCGGGTACTGATTTCCGCGAGATGGGCTTCAGCATTGAAAAGGTCACCGTGACTGCCAAGTCCCGTGCCCTGAAAGCTGAGTACAGCCTTGAGCTTGCCCAAGACCTGAAGGCAATTCATGGTCTGGATGCCGAGCAGGAACTCAGCAACATCCTCAGCACTGAGATCCTTGCTGAAATCAACCGTGAGGTTGTTCGTACCGTCTACACCAACGCTGTCGCTGGTGCTCAGAACAATACCGCTAGCGCTGGTATCTTTGACCTTGACGTTGATTCCAACGGTCGTTGGAGCGTTGAGAAGTTCAAGGGTCTTCTGTTCCAGATTGAGCGTGATGCTAACGCTATCGGTCATCAGACTCGTCGCGGGAAGGGCAACATCCTGATCTGCTCTGCAGACGTTGCTTCCGCCCTCGCCATGGCTGGTGTTCTGGATTACGCCCCTGCCCTGAACGGCAACAACGGTCTGATCCCCGATGACACCTCCAGCACCCTGGTCGGTACTCTGAACGGTCGTATCAAGGTCTACGTTGATCCTTATTCTGCCAACGTTGCTGATAAGCACTTCTACGTTGCTGGTTACAAGGGTAGCAGCGCCTATGATGCTGGTCTGTTCTATTGCCCCTACGTTCCTCTGCAGCAGGTTCGTGCTATCAACCCCGACACCTTCCAGCCGAAGATTGGCTTCAAGACCCGCTACGGCATGGTCTCCAACCCCTTCGCTCAAGGTCTTACTCAGGGTTCTGGCGCTCTGACCGCCAACAGCAACCGCTACTATCGTCGCGTTCAGGTTGCCAACCTGATGTGATCCCTGCCCAAACGGGCATATATAGAGAGGACCTTCGGGTCCTCTTTTTTTATGGATTAGTATGAACTTTTTAGGATTGCGTCTTTGTGACCACGACAGTAATATCACACTAACCGTAGACGGGAAGGTATATTACTATAAGAGTGAAAGAGACTCCCAGATTAAACACTGGGGATATAAAAATTTAACTGGATGGTTGAAACCTTTTGCTAAATGGGGAGTGCCTCTATCCAAGATTGATGCTATCGGAATTGTAGTGGATTGTTTCCGATACAAGTCAATCAACTACGACGAAAATAATATTTTTGAAAAAATTGATATCCCGTTGTTCCGAGACATGGGATACAAGGGTCCAATTTATCGTATTGATCACCACTATGCACACGCAGAAAGTGCGTGGATGTTGACCGATAAGTCTGATATTGATTTTGTGTTTGATGGATTTGGTGACAACAAACTATCACACTCCAGACTAAAAAATGGACAAAGAGAGTTTGCAGTAACTTATAACACCCACCCGAGTTTTGGTTCTACCATGGGTGATGTGGGCGCAATCTTAAACTTGCAGGGTATCTCCAATGACATGGCAGGTAAGGTCATGGCATTGAAAGCAATGGGCAGATATAGTCAGGAAGATATGGACCGCATGAAGCGGGCACAAAAGACTGACGAACTAACTATCGCAGACATTCGTGAGTTCTGGGACCTATGGAAACTGGGGCAGATTGTAAAAAACAAACCTCAGCAGTTTGCATGTGATCACATCCAGTTTGCACATGAAGTTAGTGAGGATATCTACGAGGCATACTTTCTAGAGAATACAAAGGAAGATGATGTATTTACATACTCTGGTGGTATTGCTTTGAATACTATTATCAATAGCAGAATCAAACTTAAGAGACCAGGACTGGTTGTTCCTCCTCATTGCAACGATGAGGGGTTGTCACTTGGTATTGTAGAAGTTCTCAGAAAACATTATAAAGAACCCAAACTCAGTAGAGATGGATTCCCATTCTGGCAGAGTGATGAAGCACCTGAGCGCAGACCTTCAAGTCTTACAATTAAAAAAACTGCCGAGATGTTGGCAGAAGGTAAGATTGTTGGTTGGTATCAAGGTCATGGCGAGGTAGGACCCAGAGCACTTGGTAACAGAAGTATTCTAATGGATCCTAGTGTCAAAGGTGGTAAAGATATTATCAATGAGAAGGTGAAGCATCGCGAGATGTTCCGTCCCTTTGGCGCATCAATTCTCTCAGATGAACTACCAAATTATTTTGATTGGGAATATGACTCACCTTACATGCTTTATGTAATGGATGTCAAGGACAAGTTTTCCTTCGGATCTATCACACACTTTGATGGCACATGCAGACCACAGTCTGTGGAACCAGAGCATGAAGACTACTATCAACTGATTAGCGAGTTTGAGGGTCTCACAGGCATCCCAATGGTCCTCAACACTTCTTTGAATAATGGTGGTGCTCCGATTGCGGGATCGCCTATAGAGGCGCTGCAACTAATGCATGAGACCGAACTGGATGCAGTAGTGGTTGGTGACGACATTTACACTAAATAGTTAAAAAGCGGAGAGACATGGCTGCTACATGGTATGAAAAGGAGTTAAAGAATAAAAACTTCCTTGCACCAATTGGTTTCAAATTGACCTTGGAAAAAGCACCCAAGGCAGCATTCCTCTGCCAGACCGCTAACATCCCAACAATCCAAGTTGGTGAAGTGGATATTCCAACCAGGGGACTTGTCCCATATCCCATTGATGGAAATATCAAGTATGGAGATTTTACAGTTGAGTTTCTAGTTGATGAAAATTTAGAAAATTATCTAGAGATTCACAATTGGATGCGTGCTTTGGGGACACCGAACGACTTGGATGAAAGAGCAAGATGGATTGAAGCGAAACGTCCCGCTAATGTCCAGAAGACTTATGCATATAAAAGTCTAGTCAGTGACATCACTTTGATCGCTTTGAACAATAATTTCCAAGGTGCATTTGAGTGTTTATTTAAGGATGCTTTTCCAACTTCTTTATCCACGCTTGCATTTGATGTCACTCAAACTGACACAAACTTTTTTACCGCAGAGGTAACTTTCAGATATACGCTTTACGAAATCCGTTCCGTTAACAGAGGCACACGCAGAGAGTCATGATGAAATTTGAGCATCAGTGGGGTGGTGAGGATACATGGTATACCAAATCTAAACGCTGGGCAAACAATCAAAAATATCCCTGGAACCAAATTTACTTAGGTATAATTGACTGGTTGCACAAACATTGGGTTAATGGTAAAATTGAAATGGAAATGGACTCTGTAGATCAGCAGTCCAAATCAATCGTACAGCAGTGGGAGGAGCAAACGAATGTCGCCAGAACTACCACAGTGGAGGAAAGACCTTCTAGCGTGCCCGACCTTCCAACTCTCATCATTAGAAATGAGGTTGTTGAGCGAGGGACCGAAGAGTCTAGCGCAGGCATGGCATCTCCAAGCACTACGATACAGATACCTGACCCATGGGATCACTCAGGGGACTGGAACGACGCGCTAATAGGATTTCATAATGAATCTAGAAGAACTTCAAAAAATGTGGGAGAAGGACAGTCAAATTGACACTGACCTTTATTGCGAAGAGTCGGTTAAAACTTCAAACCTCCACGCAAAATACCACTCTCTTCTCAACACCTTTGCTATGATGAAGATTGAAAGAGAGTCTGAACTGAATACATTATTGCGAGACAAGTGGATTTACTACAAAGGTAAAGCACCAACAAAAGTGTATGCCGAAATGCCATTTGATCTCAAACTTACAACTAGAGATGAGATTGAGACCTTTGTCAATGCTGACAAGGATATTCAAAAGTGCCGTTCTAAACTGTCCTACATAGAGGTGTGTCTGAATTATTTGGATTCAGTTATACGCATGATTAACGGTCGCGGTTATCAAATTAAGAACGCGATTGAGTGGGAAAAGTTTAAGGCGGGATTTTAATGTTATTTTATGGTGAACCTTATCGTACGGTAGTTTTTAATGAATCTGCAATGAAGCAGGTTTATAGATCAATATCTAAAACCGATCTTAAATGGCAGGACGCACAATTAAATAACTCAGATAATCCAATAAGAAAAAGCGAAATAGCATGGTTGAATGACAGAAGTCTTTTGACCATGCTTTTTTCTATGTGTCAACAGGTGAATAAAGATGCGGGATGGAATCTTGCAATCAATCATATTGAACCTGTGCAGTTTGGAATATATCCTGAAGGTGGACACTATAGTTGGCACGCAGATCAGCATGACAATAGGAGAGATAGGGTTCGTAAAATTAGTATGTCACTCTTCCTCAATGAGGACTATGAAGGAGGGGAGTTTGATTTGGACCTATATAAACCAGAGTATAACAACCGCAGTAAAGCATTTAAGTTGAAGGAAGGAACAGCATTATTTTTCCTTTCCGATACATGGCACAGAGTTCGTCCCGTACGATCTGGAGTCAGAAAATCCCTTGTAGCATGGTTTAGTGGACCACCTTATGTCTGATTTGATTATCCGTAAGAAGAATGAAGTCTATCTGAAAGTTCAGGCAGAACCTCATATCAACTATGAACTGGCAGATTATTTCACGTTTGATGTGCCTCAGGCAAAGTTCATGCAACGGAACGCCAGGTACAAAAAGTGGGATGGAAAGATTAGATTGTATTCTCCTGGAACTGGAGAGCTCTATGTTGGACTAGTTGACTACCTAACAGACTGGTGCATTGAGAGGGGGTATAGTTTTGAATATGAGCAGTGCAAATTCTTTGGTCACCCAAAAGAAGAGGATGAACTAATTACGCCAGAAGGTGTATACGGTTTTGTAAAATCCCTAGGGTTACCTTTCAAGGCAAGGGACTATCAACTCCTTGGAATCTATGAAGCACTGCGCCACAACCGCAGACTCTTACTGTCTCCGACTGCGAGCGGTAAGTCTTTGATGATTTACGCGATCATGAGGTTCCACCTCAATGCCAATAGAAACGTTCTCATCGTTGTACCCACCACTTCTCTGGTGGAGCAAATGTACAAAGACTTTGAGGAATATGGATGGATGGCGTCCGAATATTGCCACAAGATATACGCGGGGCATGAAAAATATACGGACCATAGCGTAGTAATTACCACTTGGCAATCTGTGTACAAGGAACCGCGTAAGTGGTTTGACAGGTTTGATGTCGTCATCGGTGACGAGGCGCACCTGTTCAAAGCTAAATCTCTTACTTCTCTGATGTCTAAGTTGCATGAGTGTAAGTATAGAATTGGATTTACAGGTACGCTTGATGGAACCGAGACTAATCAACTAGTTTTGGAAGGAGTGTTTGGTAGATGCACTCAGGTTACTAGAACTAAAGAGTTGATGAAGAGAGGTCAGGTTGCAGATCTGAAGGTCAAGGTACTTGTATTAAAGCACGAGTACCAGAGTTTTGCATCCTATCAGGATGAAATGGAGTACCTTGTTGGCAATGAATCTCGCAATAAATTTATCCGCAATCTCGTAAAGGATTTGACAGGTAACACTCTTGTGCTATTCAACTATGTAGAGAAGCACGGGGAACCTTTATACGACCTGCTAAATAGTAGTATCAACCGTCCTGTGCATTTTGTGCATGGAGGTGTTGACGTAGATGATAGAGAAGAGATTCGTTCTCTAACAGAACAATCTGATAACACCATCATCGTTGCCTCTTATGGCACCTTCTCTACAGGCATCAACATCAAAAAATTACATAACGTGGTGTTTGCTTCACCTTCTAAGTCCAGAGTGAGGAACCTTCAATCTATTGGTCGTGTTCTGAGGAAAGGGGCAAACAAAAATCAAGCAGTGTTGTATGACATTGCAGATGACATTTCTAGAAACAATTTCCGAAACTATACTTTGAATCACTTGTTTGAGAGAGTCAAAGTATACAATGAGGAAAAATTTGATTATGAGATCATAGACGTAAAACTAAGGTAACTTATGCTGAATTACGTTAGACACGATGAAGAGTTTCACTGTTCTATCAAACTGATGAATGGTGATGAAATCGTTGGGCGAGTAATTGTTTCTCAAGATGAGGAAACAAACAAGGACATTATCTATATTGAAGAACCACTTCTAGTACAGACTTTCACTAAAGAGATTGAAGGTGATAGAGCTGTAAAGGGTATGGGTTTTACCAAATGGCAAAACTTCTCTGATGAAGAGTTTTTCATTATTAGTGAGGATGCAGTTCTTACTATTGCATCTCTCTCAAAGGAGATGATCTTTGTATATGAATCTTATCTTGCAACTCAAAAAGCAGGAGGCAATCCTGGTGATGAAGACACTAAACAAAAAGTTGCTGATCAATTCAAGGTTGACATGGGCGAGGTAGAAGGATCCCTCGGCAAGATTGCAGAAGCTCGTAAAAGACTTGAAGATCTCTTCAAAGATAGCTAATAAGAGTCTTTCACAACTGACATTGTTATTCTACAGAGAAAACAGAGTTCTGTCAAGCTTGACAACTCTATAAAGATCTGTTATCATTTGAATACATGATAAAGGCACAATGTATACAAAACCGATGCCCGCCAGGAAGAAAGAACATTATCTAAACAATAAAGAATTCCTTGCTGAACTGGAAAAGTACAGGGCAAGAGTAAAGCGTGCTGAAATAAATGGTCAACCAAAACCCAGAGTCAACAATTATATTGGCAGTTGTTTCTTAAAAATTGCAACACACCTGTCATATCGTCCTAACTTCATCAACTATATGTACAAGGACGATATGATTTGTGATGGAGTTGAAAACTGCATTCAGTATATTGACAATTTTGATCCTGCTAAATCTAGCAATCCTTTTGCATATTTTACACAGATTGTTTATTTTGCCTTTCTGAGAAGAATCGCAAAGGAGAAACGTCAGATGGAAATCCGCGATAAGATTATTGAAAAGTCTGGTGCTAGTGAGGTGTTTGCGGTTGACGGTGATTCAAACTCGGAGTATAATCAAATTAAATCTCGCATTGAGATAAACTCCAGAGGATATTGACTTGAAGATTTTACTGATTACCGATCAGCACTTCGGTGTACGCAATGACAATCAAGCGTACATCAACATGTATAAAAAGTTTTATGGAGAAATTGTAATCCCGTTCATTAAGAACTACGGGATCAAAGATGTGATCTGCTTAGGCGATACTTTTGACAAACGCAAGAGTATCAACTTTATGTCACTTGATGAAGCGAAAGAGATGTGGTTCTCACCGCTCAATAGTATGGGTGTCACGATGCACATGCTAGTAGGGAATCATGATATCTACTATAAGAACACTCTTCGCATCAATGCTCCAAGAGAACTATTGGGAGAATACAACAACATCCGAGTCTACGATACCGTTACTAGCGTTGACTTTGATGGTTGTAATATACTTCTTCTTCCTTGGATTTGTGATGGAAACCGAGATGGAACTTACAGTGAAATCTCAAACAGTTCTGCTGATGTCTGCATGGGCCATCTTGAGCTTGACGGGTTTGAAGCTCATCCTGGTGCGGTGATGACTGGTGGCATGGACCCAAACATCTTTGGTAAGTTTAAGAAGGTGTTCTCAGGTCATTTCCATCAGAAGTCTAAGAAGGGAAATATTCAATATCTGGGTAACCCATACCAGTTGTATTGGAACGACTATGCACAGAAGCGTGGTTTCCATATCTTTGATACCGATACGTTGAAGACTACCTTCTATCGTAATCCCTTTGACATGTTCTACAAACTCTATTACCGAGATGGTTTGGAGTTTGATCCTGAACAGATCAAGGGCACCTACGTCAAACTTATTGTTGAAGAGAAGGGTGAACAAATCAAGTTTGATCATACCCTCAGAGCGTTGCAAGATGCTGAACCTGCAGATCTAAAGATTGTTGAAGATCTTGGTGTTGACTTGGAATCTGGAGTTGAGATACTGGAAACCGAAGATACTCTCACCATGCTAGAGAACTACATAGATGATATAGACGTTATGGCTGACAAAAACAGCATCAAAGCGATCATGAAGTCTTTGTATGTAGAAGCATGTTCATATTAGTAGACGAGAAAACAGACGGAGTATATGCAGTTCGTACTAAAGACTCCAAAAAAGTTGTGCAGATATTTCAAGAGTTGGAAGACGCTGAGAGATATCTAGGTCTGTTGGAAGCAAGAGAAGATCCTGAGGACGAAGAACTAAAAATCCATGAGATTGATTTGGATATTGTTGTTGCAAATTGCGTGCAATATGGATACTCTTATGGTATAATTAAACCCGATGAACTAGTTATCCCCCCTGTATGATTACCTTTCAAAAGATTCGGTGGAAGAACTTCCTTAGTACAGGGGATCAGTTCACCGAAATTGTTCTGAATGATTGCAGTTCTACTCTGGTCATCGGAACCAACGGCGCAGGGAAGTCTACTATGTTGGACGCCCTGTGCTTTGTTTTGTTCAACAAACCGTTCCGTAAGATCAACAAACCCCAATTGGTTAACAGTGTCAATGAGAAAGGCACTGTTGTTGAAGTAGAGTTTGAAACAAACGGCAAGACTTATTTGGTGCGGCGCACCATTAAACCTGGCAAATTTGAGATTTACGAAAATGACAAACTGGTTGACCAAGATGCTGCAGCGAAAGACTACCAAAAGTATCTGGAGCAGTCAGTCCTCAAACTCAATTTCAAGTCATTTACTCAAGTCGTTATACTTGGATCATCAACTTTTGTCCCCTTCATGCAGCTCCCTGCCGCTCACCGACGAGAAGTTATTGAAGATCTACTTGACATCCAGATCTTTTCAGTAATGAACACTTTGCTCAAAGATCGTGTCAAGGATGCGACTGAGCGTGGACGTGACTGTGATCACATGTTGACCTTGGCAGAGACTAAGGTTGAAACTCAAGAGAAGCACATTGCCAAACTGGCAGAGATCAATGATGAGCGTGTGCGTGAGAAAGAAGATGAGATTGTAAATAATGAGAACCGAGCACTGAGTCTGGAGACAGAGAAGTCTGAACTGTTTGAGTTGATCTCTGTTAAGCAGAAGGAAGTAGAGGGATATGATTCTGTTCAGAAGGATCTGGACAAATTGAAGAATCTTCGCTCAAAAATTCAGTCAAAGCATAATACTGTTTCACGAGAACTGAAGTTCTTCACTGAAAATAATACCTGTCCTACCTGTAGTCAGGATATTGAGGATGATCTGAAGAACCACAAGTGTTCTTCTCTTACTGAGGAGAGTGCAAAGTATACTGATGGTCTTGGTAAACTAGAGACTCAGATTGATTTGGTTGTGAAGAACCTGAGTGAAATCAATCAGGTCAATCGTCAGTTGATGGATCTCCAAACCTCTGTATCGCAGAAGGATCGTGACATTATCAATCTTGGTAAATTAAATCTAAAACTTCAACAACAAATACAAAATCTAAAAGAATTTCAACCTAACGTACAAGAGGAAAATGAAATTCTAGATTCTCTTAAGAATGAATTACAACAAACTGAGAAGAATTGTTCTGAAATCAACAAACAACTGACGGAATATCAAACTGTATCCTATTTGTTAAAAGATTCTGGTATAAAATCTACGGTGATCAACAAATATGTTCCAGTTTTCAACCAATTGATCAATAAATATTTACAAAGTATGGAGTTCTATGTGAACTTCACCCTTGACAATGAGTTCAATGAAGTCATTAAGTCTCGTTTTAGAGATGACTTCTCTTACTCATCCTTCTCTGAAGGTGAGAAACAGAAGATTGATCTTGCACTCTTGTTTACCTGGCGTGAAGTTGCTCGCATGAAGAACTCTGCCTCTACGAATCTGTTGATTCTGGATGAGGTATTTGATAGTTCTCTTGATGATTCTTCCACCCAGGAACTACTAAAAATCCTTAGAGGTTTGGAAAAGGTCAATCTGTTTGTGATATCACATAAAGGAGAGATCCTTGTTGACAAATTCATGAGAACTATTAAGTTTGAAAAGGTCAACGATTTCTCTAAACTTTCCTATGATCCATAACGTAGTACACTGGGTCAGTCAGCATCCAATAGTTATTTGTGTCATGGCAGCATCCATGTTCGCACCGATTGCGTTCTACTGCCATGACTCATTGAAGAACCCGCACAGATATAGACACAAATAAAAGTGGCATACCCCCTTGCGTCTAGGTCCCCTGCATGGTATGATAGGTACAACCGCAGGCAACCGATGGCAGTCAACACAGAGGTCAAGGGTCAACTCGCCAAACTTCTGGCAACCGAAAACCTCAATGTTGAACACCGTAAAATCACCACCGCATACTTTGATGTAGATCGTCGCATCCTAGCACTCCCCATCTGGGTGGATGTCAGCAACGACGTGTACGACCTTCTGGTTGGTCATGAGGTGGGTCATGCTCTGTATACCCCTAACGAAGACTTTGGCGACGCTCCAAAGGATTTTGTGAACGTTCTGGAAGACGCTCGTATTGAGCGTAAGATGAAAGTCACTTATCCTGGTTTGAAGCGTTCCTTCTATCGTGGGTATACCGAACTGATGGACCGCGACTTTTTCGGTATCAATGCCCGCAGTCTGGATACTCTTGCGCTGATTGATCGTATCAATTTGCACTTCAAGATTGGTTCCTTTGTTGAGATTCCTTTCTCGGATGAAGAGAAACCCTGGATTGAGCGTGTTGCTAAAACGGTTACGTTCCGAGATGTAGTTAATCTTGCTTCCGAACTCTATGAGTTTGCAAAGAGTAAGATGGTTGAAGAACCTACTGATCTTCCAGATATCAAACCCTCCAACACTCAGTCTGGTCCTGGTGCAGAGCAACAACCCACCAGTTCCGATCCATCAGAATTTGATAATTCTGATGAAGACACTGAAGATCGTGATGATGACGCTAGTAACGATCCTGCTCAACTGGATGTCCCAAGTTATGAGCGTGGTGATATTGGTGGGGATACTGATGAACTGGAAAGCATCACTGATGCTGCATCTCAACGTTCACAGTTAGATTTGGTGGATGACAACGCTAAGGAGTGGATCTATCTTGATCTTCCTCAAGTGAATATCAAGGAAATCATCACTCCTTACAAACAAGTTGTATCTGATTTGAAGTCCCACTTCAACCGTAAATGGGAAAGTGAGATTGATATGCAGCATCAAACAAAACAAGTTGCATTTCAGTTCAAAAAGTTTAACGAGTTCAAACATTCGTCACTCAAAACTGTTAACTACATGGTTAAGCAGTTTGAGATGAAGAAGTCTGCAGATGTCTATGCTCGTGCAGGTGTCTCTCGTACTGGCGTTGTCAACACCAATTCTCTGTACAAATACAAACTGACTGACGACATCTTTAAGAAAGTTGTCACGGTCCCTGAAGGTAAGAATCATGGACTGGTCATGTATCTTGACTGGTCTGGTTCTATGTCTTCCTCTACCCCGACAGGAACTCTTCTGACTGATACTCTGAAGCAGACTTACAACCTTATTTGGTTCTGTAAGAAAGTCAACATTCCCTTCCGTGTGTATGCCTTCAACAGTGGTTATCACAAATTGCCACTCAATGAGCAGAAGATGTTCAACCTGAAGAGCAATGTTCTGGGTTTGAATGAGACATTTGAACTGTATGAGTTCTTCTCCTCTAAGATGACTACTTCAGAACTTGATAATCAGATGAAATATCTGTGGACTCACGTCTGGAGCATGAATGGTTATCACCTGAATCCCCACCCAAGATATAGTCTGGGTGGGACTCCTCTCGGTGAAGCAGTTATGTGCTCAACTGAAATCATTAAATCTTTCCGTAAGATTGAAGGAGTTCAGAAAGTTAATGTTATTATCTTGAGTGATGGGGAATCCAATCCCCTCTCCTATGTGAGAGAGTGTTCTTATGAAAACTATCGTTATCGCGAGAACACCAACTCTTTTCAGGAAGAAGGTCCTTGGTATCGTATGGATTATCTTTGCCATCAATACCACAAGATCTTTATTCTGCGAGATCCTGTAACCCGACATACTGCTCGCCTGAACCCCGATGCATCTTATACCACTAAAGAGATTGTATCGTTCTTCAATAATATTACTGATTGCAACTGGATTGGTATTCGCATCGGGAACAAACACGATCTCACTACGATCCTGCATCAAATCTCTTGGCATCATATGGATGCTTATGAGAAGCAGTGGTCCAAGGAAAAGTTCTGTGCTATCACTGAGTACGGATATGACGAACTGTACGTCTTTCCTGCTAACAACATTGGTGGTGGAGAACAAGACTTGGAGATCAAACAGAAAGGTGAATCTGCTACTGCAGGTGAACTGACTCGTGCATTTAAGAAGCACATGAATTCTAAGATGACCAACAAGTCTATTTTGAACAAGTTTGTGGAGCAAATTGCATGAGTGCTACAAGGTGGGATTTTGAATACTATTACAAGGGAGATTCTAAACGTCTTAAAGGTCACGTTTATGCTGCCACTCAAGTGGGAGCTTGCTCTAACTTTAAGAAGGCTTTCCCTGGTGCATTTATGGTTGGATTTCCCACTCCAACTTCTTCGGGTAGTGACAGTCAGGAAAACATCGCTACGGACTCACTAAATAGTTAACACCCTCTCTTTTATCATGGCTTACAAACCCTATTCCGCAGAGTGGCATAGATACCGATACCTCAAAGAAGCCATTGACAAGTACCTTGAAGACGGTGTTGATCCGACGTTCATCATGGATGATCTTCGCGATATTCTTCATTTACGTTCGGAAGCAGCATATGCTGAGTTCCAAAGGATCAATCAATTAGAGCACTATCTGACAGACGAGTAACATGCTTTCCACACAATACAGACTACGACTAGAGAGTATTTGTAAGAAGATAGCAAACAAGGAGGAAGTTCCACTAAGTGATATGGTTTGGGCAGAGAAGCTTGCCAAGTCATACACAACTGCTAGAGACTGGTTAAACAAAGCACGCCGTTGTGCTGCTCAGGATATTCAGGAGGGCAGTATGGATGATTTTATGAATAAGATGGGACTAGGTGACCCCGACCCATCTAATTACAGAACGGGGTTCGGTTCCGCAGATGAAATTG
>Ga0255768_10000147_pt1 | contig 71146 bp, 62 predicted proteins | sample 071ome_33_FD_179983 | JGI IMG/M metagenome (GOLD analysis project Ga0255768, IMG submission 179983) | Coastal salt marsh microbial communities from the Groves Creek Marsh, Skidaway Island, Georgia - 071412AT metaG (version 2) | ecosystem: Environmental > Aquatic > Marine > Intertidal zone >... | reverse complement strand
ATGAAATTCCGTCGCAGCATATGGGTCCTGTCGTTCTGCCTGCTGCTGCCGGTCCTGATTGCCGGTTACCTGCTGCTGACCGCCGATCGGGGAGAAACATTGTTCCACGGCAAACGCTTACAATCCATCACTTGACTCCAATACCTTCTTGGTGGGGCTGTATGGGGAATGGATGGAAAAAGTGGGAGGTGACAGCGTCGAAGCGATTGCATCCCTCGGGCTGGACACTGCACTGACAGATCGCTCTTTGGTTTATGCTGACATGATTGAGTCCTGGCGCATTGCCGGTCCCTACCCTTCGAATCGTATTCATTCCACCAGCCCGTTTGGCGATCCGGACCATTCCTTTCCGCACGAAACCGATCCGGATACGGTGGAGTGGAAGGCTGTATTGCCAGAGGATTCCTATGGTTTCATTCGTTTTGATAAGGTGTTCGACCAGGAGAATCAGGATTCCGATTACCAAATCGGATACGCTGAAACCATCCTTATCAGTCCAGATGAAAGGCAAATCACCGTTTCGCTCGGTTCAGATAACTGGATCCTTCTTTGGTTGAATGGCGAACAGGTGCATCGTTTCACCGGCTTTCGTTCCGCGTTTCCTGACCAGGATAAAGTTCGTATGAATCTCAAACCGGGCGAAAACCGCCTCCTTGCCAAAATTGGGAACACACGCAACAGCTGGCGTTTCTGCCTGCGCATCTCCGAGAACGGGGATGGGGTGACGGTGAAGAAGCTGGAGCGTTGATGCCAGAAGTAATGATTTTGTTTTTTAGACAGGATTAACAGGATTGACAGAATGTTTCAGTGTGTTTTGTGATTTTGTTATTGTTCGTTGAATTTTCTGCATTCAGGCAGTGTTGTCTGGACAGGTGGTTTGTTGTTACTTTTGGCAGGAATATATTTGGTCTCAAGAAACTCATGCTGTCATGAAAAGTAGCGTTGCTTGTTACAGTGCCACACTCATCATCACCGGCTTGCTTATGGAACTTGGAAGAGGCGCCAATGCTGAGGGTGTTTTGGTGGATAGAGTGACATTCGATGGAGACATGGATTCCGAATTCGGGGAAGTGGATGTCACCTCCAATGGCGGCGCATATTTTTTGGGAACGAGGTATTCTGTTATGGGAGAATGCGCAAGTTTGCTTCCATCCATAGATGAAAGGTATTTGAGTATCTACGGGTTTGAAGACGTTTTACAGGAAGGGACCATTACTTTCTGGGCTCAGGCTCATGGTCGAGGAAGTGTTGGTGGCCTCAGAGTCTTCGAAATGTCCAGCCAGGGAACTAAAGCAGCAGCTGCACACACATTTTCTTTACACACTGACAGTACCGTCGAGGCAACTCTTTTAGATTACACTTTTCATAACCAATCCTTCCATTCAAGGATTGAACAACATGATCCCTACCAATGGAACTTATACAGTTATTCCTACTCCATGCTGACCGGTGAAGTGAGATCGGTGTTAATTCCAGTTGGGTAATGGAGTTTAATCTGGCTGCTGATGCTCTTATCGAACCTTCAACGGTCATACAACTTGGAAAAGTGGAAATCGGGAACGGTAATTCGTTGAGGATCGATGATTTAAGGGTTTACCATGGCCAACTTACTGAAGAAGACTTGCGGTCCATTTTGAGAGAACCAGAATTTTCTCTTGGAGTTAAAATGAAAAACAATGGTGTAGAAATTACCGTGGTGAATCCGGCAGGTAAGGAATATGCTGTTGAACGAAATGGAAATTTTCGCTCACCAGTTTGGGATCGTGTTTTTATCGGAGATCGGACAAGAAAAAGTCAGACGTTTGTTGACTCCGCCTTTAGAGCCAGAAGCGGGGTGTTCTATCGGCTACGATTTCCGAGATGATTGTGGTGGCTGTTTTTTAGGCAGAATGAACAGGATTGAAAGGATGCTTTTTTGGACTCTCTAAGGAAATGCTTCTGTTGATTAATCCGGTTTTCAAAGTATTGTCTGGAACGGGCAAGGGTTGCCCCTGTGATAAGGGTAAAAAAGTTGCCCAAAAGGACTCAAGTGAACCTTCCGAAAGATAGTCTCTCCAATATGGGGTTAGAAAAACTCGAATACTTTACACCCCCCAGTATCCCATCCTGCAAATCCTGTTCATCCTGTCTAAAAATCAATTCAATCGAAAACCCCGCTGCTTGATCTTGTCGAGCAGCACGGCGATGAGGATGACCAGGCCGAGAATGACCTTTTGGGTGTAACTTTCAATATTCATGAGGTTCATGCCGTTTTGGATGACGGCGATGATGAACGCTCCGATGAGGGTGCCGAAGATTTTACCTTCACCTCCGGAAAGGCTGGTGCCTCCCACAACCACGGCGGCGATGACGTAGAGTTCATACATTTGACCGTAGGTAGGCGCTCCGCTTTTGAGTTGGGATGCCATGACAATCCCGCCCAGTCCAGCCAGAAGCCCCGAGAGCGCGTAAGCAAATAGTTGAACGCGTTTGACGGGGACGCCTGACAGTCGAGCGGCTTCAGCGTTGCCGCCGACTGCGTACACATACCGTCCCCACTTGGTGCGGGACATCATGATGTGGGCGGTAACGTAGAGTATCAACATGAGGAGCACCGCATTGGGAATGCCGAGGAACGAGGCTTCACGCCCCAGCCACACGAAACTGGCGGGGATCTGGTAAACGGATTCACCGCCGGACATCAGATAAGCCGTTCCGCTTGCCATCATCATCATGCTCAAGGTCACGATGAAGGGGGGGATGGAGAAGCCTGTGATCATGGCTCCTGTAAATGATCCCACCAGTCCTGACGCAATGATGGCTATGCAGCAGGCCCCTACCATGGCGGCAGCGGAGGCTTCTAATGCCCCTGCCATCTCTTGAATGATCAGGCATCCCAGCACGGCGGAAAAAGCGATCAAACTGCCAACGGAAAGATCGATCCCACCGGAAATGATGACCACGGTCATGCCGATGGCGATGATGGCGATGACGGCGATTTGATTGGTGATGTTCACCAGATTGTCCTTTTTCAAAAAGTTCGGCCACTGATAGGATTCCGGCCCCAGCACTTTGGGAGTTCCCAGACCAGGGAAATCGCTTGGGATATTCTCAAAGACCAACCATCCCGATGTGGTTTGGTTGCCTGCAATGATGCTGAGTTGGGTGTTGGATTGTTGGAGTTCGATGAGTTTGGCCCGGGCGTCTCTGGGTTCTCCGACCACTTTGTGAATGTTCTGGTATCCGTTGCTTTCGAGGGCGGAGGTCAGTGTGCTGGCAAAGGCATTGTCAAGAGGCAGATCACGGGAAACAATCAGGATAGAAGCTTCAGGTGTTGATTGAGATTGAATGGCTGAGGCCAATTGGTTTCCGGCGGTTTCTCCGGTTGGTTGTTGTTCCTTCAAGGTCATGGCGCTGAAGAACACGCCCAAAAGTAACAGGACCAGAATCATGCCGTATTCGGTGATCCAATGGGCCAGTTGTTGTTTATCGAGTTTCAACATGAGAACCAGTATGCTTTCGATTTTACGCCACGGCGTAGTGCATGATTTCTTCTTGTGATGAGTTGGGAACGTCGGTGATTTCGCCCGTGATGCGCCCCTCGTGCATGACCAGCACGCGATCGGCCATGCCGAGCACTTCGGGGAGTTCGGAGCTGATCATGATGATGGTTTTACCTTCGGCTGCCAGGTTGTTCATCAGTTGATAGATTTCATATTTGGCGCCGACATCGATCCCGCGTGTCGGCTCGTCAAAGATCAATACATCGCAGTGACGCGCCAGCCATTTGGCGATGACCAGTTTCTGCTGGTTGCCTCCTGAAAGGTGTCCGGCTTTTTGGTGTTCGCCCGAGCATTTTACCTGCATGGCTGTGGCATATCGATGGAATTCCTCGCGTTCCTGGTTGGCATGGATCCAGCCTTTTGGCGCAAACCGGTTCAGGTTGGGAAGACCGAAGTTTTCACGCAGGGAGTGAGGGAGGATCAGGCCCTGGAGTTTGCGGTCTTCGGTGAGCAGACCGATGCCTGCGGCAATGGCTTCGCGCGGGTTTCGGATGGTGAGTGGTTTGCCGTCCAAAAATATGTCGCCTGCATCCCGCCGGTCGGCTCCAAAGATGAGTCGGGCCAACTCCGTACGTCCCGCTCCAACGAGTCCGGCCAATGCCAGGATCTCTCCTCTGCAAGCTTCGAAGGATACGTCTTTCACGGCTTTGGCTCGATTGAGGTTTTTGACCTGAAGTTTGGGAGTGGATGGTTGGGAGGTTTTTGAGGGAAACTCGTTTTTCAATTCACGTCCAACCATCATTTCGATCAGTTGTTTGCGGGAGCATTCGGCAATCGCTTTATCTCCCACATAAGCTCCATCACGCAGAACCAGAACTCGATCGGCAATCTCAAAGATTTCGTCCAGGCGATGACCAATGTAAATGAGTCCGATGCCTTGTTCTTTCAGGTGTCGGATGATTTCGAACAGCTTGTCCACTTCGCGCAAGGTCAGGACTGCCGATGGTTCGTCGAGCACGAGGATGCGTGCGTTGAGCGAGAGGGCGCGTGCGATTTCAATGGCCTGTTGTTGGGCCACGGTCAGGCGGCGACAAGGCAGGTCTACATTGAATTCCATGCCCAGCTGAGAAAGGAGTTGTCGGGTTTTTTGCTTTTCAGAACCCTGTTGGACCCATCCTGATCGCGTGATCTCTTGTCCGAGAAATACGTTTTCAACGGCGGACAAGGCAGGGATCAGATTGAATTCCTGGTAAATCATCGCAATCCCCAATTCTCGCGATCTGACCGGAGATTCGATTTGAACCGGTTGACCTTCGATTTCAATGGAACCCGCATCGGGCGTGTGCGCTCCACCGAGTACTTTCATCAATGTGCTTTTACCGGCTCCGTTTTCCCCCATCAAGGCGACGACTTCACCGCGTTGAAGCGACAACTCAACTCCTTTCAATGCATGCACACCGGGGAATCGTTTGTCGATTCCGGTCATCTGAAGCAACGGCGCGGACATGCAATGGATGGTTGATTGAAAGTCGGAAAGCGGAATACTCAGAGCTGGAATGGCTATTCCTTGTCCTCTGGCTTTGTCTCGATGACCGGTTTCTGTTTTTGCTGCAAGGATTGAATGTGATCTTCCAGTCGACTGATCTCTTGCCGTCCCTTGTGGATGGTGAAGTCGATGGTGGCCTTGTGGCTTTCACCTGATTTCAATTTTGGCACTCGTCCAAATTTGCGCTCTATGCGTCGGTTGTTGGGAAAGTTGGTGCCGGGTTCCAGTCCGGTGACATAGCCTTCGCCCTCGGAGTTGGTGTTTTTCCAAAGGGTGACGTAAGGCAGTTCCTTAACGGAGTAGGTCATGGAGATCCCTTTGTTTTTGGCGCGGTTGACCAAGCCAATGGTCGTTTTGCCGTTGCGTCCGGCCAGGGCGGTGATGCAGTAAACTTGTTCCACAAATCCTGAAGTGGGTCCCTGGTATTGAGCATATTCGTTCACCGATTGAGCGGCGTGATCGTTGAATGGAATTACTTTGGCAACCGGAGCCAGGAATTTGGAACCTTGTTCCAGTAAAGGAGGTCCGTAGTTGGCGTGGTAAAGGATTTGGAATTCTTGCGGATCATCGCCACGATTGGTGATGGTGTCGGAGATGCGCAAGGTTGCCGAATCAGGCGTGGTGGAAATTTCGGTCCATAGTTCCAGCTTGGGACCGTAAAACATGCGTTCGTCGACACGGCCACGGATGTGAATACGATAGGGCGCTTCGCGATCAATGACCACTTCCACTTCGCTGGCGGGGATGTTGGCGATTTTGCCGTGGAGAGTCAGGTCCATAACCGCTTCGTCACCCACGTTGTTGATGAAAGAATCTGTGCCGGGATGTCCGTTGCTCTCGAGACCACAGCGAACCATCCATTCGTTGAAACCTTCCAGCCATCCCAGGCCGCCCCGGTCTTCCAGTCGAATGTGTTGCGGATGCACCACCTCCTTGACCGGTGAATTCCAACCCAGATAAATGTCATCCATGCGCGCGTTCAGGATGCCCATACCGCGTGTCGGGATCACGGAGAACGACAGTTTGCCGTTGTTGACTGTGATGAGGTCGACGCCTTCCTGCTTTCCACCGTGCAGTGTTTGCTTGGTGATCGACCAACCGGGCGCTTCCGGAGTGATATCTGCTCCGCTCAGTTGCCATGCGTCGACATGGATGTTTTGTTGTACGCTGGTGAGAGTGATCTTCAAGGGTTCTTTGCTTTGAGCTTCCAAAAGCGCAATCGCCATAAGAAGGGGAAGGATGATGCGTTTCATGATTCGAATATTTTAATCGTTAAGAGAGTGATAATGCCTTTTCGACCGCTGTGCGCATGACCGATGCTTCGGGGCGGATACCGGTCCAATAATCCACACTGGTGATACCTTGATTCACAATCATGCCCAGTCCATCCAGTGTGGCGCAACCCGCCTGCTTCGCTTCGCGCAACAACCAGGTTTCCGGTGGGCTGAAGATAACGTCCGCCACCACCATGGAAGGCTTGAGAGTCGTGAGGTCAATCGGCATGGTGGTGTTGCCATCGTAAAGTCCGATGGAGGTTCCATTGACCAACACGTCGGTATCTGCCGGGATTTGATACTTGTCGGACCATTGGACAAAGGTTGAATCCAATTGAAGTTTGTCGACGAGAAGTGTGCTTAAAGCCTGACCACGTTCTGACGAGCGATTGACGATGGTGATTTGCCCCGCTCCCGCCAATCCGAGTTCCACCGCAATGGCACGCGCCGCTCCTCCTGCGCCCAGGATGACGATCTTCTTTCCGGCTGGATCAATGAGTGATTTCAACGATTCCAGGAATCCTTTGCCGTCGGTGTTTTCGCCAATGAACTTTCCGTCGCGTTGAACAACACAATTGACCGCCCCCATGATCTCGGCGGATTTGCCCAGGCCATCCAGATGTTGGATGACAGATACCTTGTGGGGCAGGCTGCAGTTGAACCCTTTGAATCCCATGGCGCGCGCGCCTTGGACGGCATCCGGCAAATCGGCGGACGCGACTTCCATGTTGATGTAGCGGTAATGCAGGCCGTGATGTCGAAACGCTGCCTCGATCATTTCGACGGTGGGATTGCCCGCTGCGCCTTCCGACATGGAGCCTACCAGGGATGGAAGGAAATCCGGTGTAGCTTCGCTCATGACGTATCAGGTCGTAAGTTGGCGGGTTACTGCAAGTCAGGATCCTTGAGCCCGTCTTCCTGCCGGTAAAGGCTGGTGGGAATCAACTGTTCCGGTGGCACATCCTCGCCCTTGGAGTGGGCGATGATGGATTTGACCACTTCGACGCCCATGCGATCCGGGAATTGGATCGGATCCGCATAGATCTTTCCGTCCTTGATGGCCTGTTTGCCTTCCGGTTGCCCATCGAAACCAATGATCAACACCTGATCCTCCTTGCCTGCCTTCTCCAGAGCGGCTCTGGCGCCCAGTGCGGAAGGATCGTTGATGGCAAAGATCCCGCGCAGATCGGGGTGGGCTTGCAGGGCGTCTTCGGCTGCTTTGTAACCGATGGCTTTGTCGCCGCCACCTTCGAGTTCCATGACCATGGCAATCTTGTTGGGAGAGGCTTGATTGTAAGTGTCGATGATTTCACGAAATCCTTTCACCCGCAAACGACAGGATTCAGCCTGGGCGAAATGCAGAATGGCGACCTTGCCACCCGCGGATCCGAGCGCATCGATCATGGCTTTGCCAGCTTCCTTGCCACCGCTGTAGTTGTCCGTAGCGACTTGAGTCAGGATTTTAACCCCGGGTTCATTGCAGGGAATATCCACGGTGATTACCGGGATGCCCGCCTCATTGGCTTCTTGGATCACTGGCACAATCGAGCGGGATTCACATGGGCTGAGAACGATCGCCGAAACCTTTTTCACGATGAAATCCTTCACCTGATTGGACTGTTTGGCTACATCTTCATCGGCGCTGAGCACGATGGTTTCATACCCCGATTTGGCTCCTTCCAAAGTGATGTGATCCCCGATCACCTTGAAGAAAGGATTTTTAAGCGTGAGCAAGGAAACCCCGATGGTCTTCTTAGTGGAGGTTGTTTGAGCTTCCGTGCCGCCACCTGCTTCGTTCTCAATGGGAGCCGGCTTCCCGCATCCTGTGGCCAGTGACCACAAGGCGATGCATGCTACAGTTAGTAAGATGTTTGATACGGTGTTCTTCATAAATTCATTTGATCACAAAGTCGTCTGGCATCTCTCAAACATGACACACCACGACTGATTCATTGCTCTGGATGACCATCATCTTGACGAAAAACCTATGTGGGCGCAAGGACGCACTTTTTCGCACATAGCTGCTTCATTTCCGTGGCTTGACACTATTAGTGGTGGCGTATATGGTATCACTGTGGCGAGAGTCGTGATTGATACGAATGTTCTTGTAGCGGCCTTGCGTTCATCAAGCGGCGCTAGTTTTCAAATTTTACTGGCAGCCGACAAAGGTGAGTTTGAAATGGCGCTGTCAGTTCCGTTGCTCACAGAGTATGAGGATGTTTGTCGTCGAGCGGAATGTGGAATTCAGCTTTCTAGCCAAACTGTTGATATGATTATTTGCAGGATAGCTCAAGTGGCTATTCAGCAGCCCATATATTACTTATGGCGGCATGTTTTGCCAGATCCCAAGGATGACATGGTATTGGAGGTGGCTGTGGCATCCGGGGCGACACATATTGTAACGTTCAATCAGAAGGATTTTAGACAAGCTGCGGAGTTTGGAGTTTGCGTGATATCACCTTCCATGTTTTTGGCAATATTATGAGTACGTTGAGTCTTAGGATACCTGATTCGTTGCACCGGACGCTCAAGCAAGTAGCTGAGCAGGATGGTGTCTCCATAAATCAATTTGTCAGCCTTGCGGTCGCTGAGAAAATAACCGCATTGCAGACATATAACATGATGATGGATCGTGCCAGCAAAGGATCTCGTGAGGATTTTTTACATGCTATGTCGCTGGTGCCTCCTGGTGATGTAATTGAGGGTGACGAAATTCCACCAGGATACAAAAGTTCCCCGATGTAGGAACCCTGATGGCTCCATGGCAACAGGTGAGTGTCTATCTTGTGGCTATTTTTGATAGAGCATGATGCAGACACCGACTCATGCCGCGTGTCTCAATCAGGTTTCTGCTTCTAGTCAATGAATTTGAAAAACATCTGAAGAAAACGGATTGAATCCATGATTAAAAGAATTGGAGTGATTGGGGTTGGGGGTGTGGGAGGATATTTCGGAGCCAAGCTGTGCCGATTGCTCGAGACCGAGCAGGCGTTGCAGGTTGCTTTCCTGGCAAGGGGAGCGCATCTGGATCAGATTCGATCGAACGGCTTGCGCGTCATCACGCAGGATGAACCTGAATGGACTGCCCGCCCCACATTAGCGACGTACAAGGTTTCGGAATTGGGTGCGTTGGATCTGGTGTTGCTTTGCGTGAAGGAATATGACCTCGACCGGGTGCTGGCTGAATTGGGGCCGTGCATCAAACCTTCCACCCTCATCCTGCCTTTGCTCAATGGGGTGGATGTGGCAACTCGCGTGCGCCGAAAGATATCTTCCGGGATCGTGTTGCCAGGCTGCGTTTATATCGGAACCCACATTCAACAGCCAGGAGTGATTGAACAGAAAGGTGGCGCTTGCAAAATCTATCTTGGACCTGATCCGGAACATCTAGAAATGCGGCCCGATGGTTTGTTGCAACTTTTCACAACCGGTGGAATCAAGCACGAATGGAAATCGGACATTCAATCAGATATCTGGCAGAAATTCATCTTCATCGCCGGATACGGCATCGTCACGGCAGCGTTTGACAAAACATTGGGTGAGGTGCTCGGTGATTCGGGGCTCAAAGGTGAAGTAAAGCAAGTCATGCATGAAGCTGCAAATCTTGCCAAAGAGTTGGGTGTGACATTGGGCCCGGACATCGTGCAGCAATCGCTTGAAAAAGGAACCCAGTTTCCGCCCGAAACCAAGACATCCTTTCAACGCGATTTTGAAAATCCAGACAAACCCGATGAACGCCGACTCTTTGCCGGATCCATCATTGAAATGGGGGAACGCTTGGGCGTGGATACAGCTTTCACCCGGCGCTTGTATGGGGTGATCAATGATCGGAAACCTGTGTTTTGGGGTTAGTTGATTGGATGGATTGTTTGGTGGTGTTGGTGGGGAGGGTAAGCTTTTTGACTGTTTGTTTTTTTAACCGCAGATAAACGCAGATTGACGCAGATGTTGAAGAATAAGAGGACTGTATGCGATTAGGTGTTTTTAACAAAAAATGCTTACCCGTTCTGTTGGGCATTGTTTTGCTCGGAATCGGTGGCTTTGTTGTTTTGAAGCGGAATCCTACCTATCCGGTGCCTGTTTTATGGAAAGCGGATGTCGGGTCTTATTTGGATACGAGCACACCTTTTGTGTTGGGGCCGGATAGTGTGCTATTGGCTTCAACGTATACTAACCTGCTGGAATTGGATCGGGCGGGGGTGCTGGGGACAAACGTTACGAGGGGCGTTCACGGTTTTAGAGTTCCCCGCCACATAGCGGTTGAAGCTGATGGTACCTTTTATCATTTGTTTCACGGTCAGGGGGCACAATCGACACTTCGAGCGCAAAAGCCGGATGGTTCCGAGTTGTGGCAGACAACGGCCTTCAGACTCTCCCGCTCGGCTCCTCCAGTTGTGGCAAATGATGGGACCATTTATTTTAATTCATCTAGCAATCTCGTAGCACTATCTCGATCCGGCCAGGTAAAGTGGTCGTTTATGGCCGATGATTCGCTTTATAGTTCGGCTTCCATCGGGCCAGATGGATCCATCGTTCTGGTCTCTTCGGGGCATCTGTATTGTCTCAATCCTGATGGTTTATTGCAGTGGGATCTTCGGGGGAGTGGTTGGTATGATACGCCTGCTGTCGAATCTGATGGGACGGTTTATGTGAGGGGCGGATCGACGAATCTAACGCTCACCGCCATCCAACCTGACGGGGAGGTGGCCTGGACCTATTCCAATGCCCGTCATCATGGAGTGACCGAGCCAGTCATAGGGCCTGATGGTTCGATCCATGTCCTCACCACGGATAGCTGGCTGGAAACTATCAGCCCGGAAGGATCGTTGAAATGGAAGCTGCAACTTGGGGAATACCACAGCATGCAGGCTCCCGTTGTTGCACGTGACGGCACTATATTTGTGGCATCCGCCGATCCGAAGGTAACCGCCGTGGGGCCGGATGGAGACGTGAAGTGGGTGTTTGAGGTTCCCAAGAAAGGGGATTTTCGAATGCCGCAAAGTTGGAATGGGATGAAAAAAATCATCCAGGAACGATTCGGCTTTGCCAAGCCGATATTGGTGAGTCGTCCTTTGTTGGCACCGGATGGAACCCTTTATGTCGGCTTTGCCCAGCAGTATGGCAGCATCTACGCCTTGTCCACCGGAAAGAAACCCTTTGTCGGTAAGTGAAAAATAAATAACTAAAAACTTAGTGTCTTAGTGGCTTTGTGAGAGATTCTTTTTTCACACTAAGTTACGAAGACACTAAGAAAAAAATGGGGCTACAGTTTCAAGCTTTAGTCCCTGGTTTACTTTTTGGGTTAAGGGGGGGGTGTGCTTTTTTGAACATCTTGGCTCATTTTTGGCAGGGGTGGAATCTGCGAGATTGTTCGCTTGCATAAGAAAAGTGTTTCTTGAGCAAAGGGTAGTTGGCTTAACTTTCTGAACGACAGTGGAAAAGAGGTTTTTTGGGAAGGTGGTGCAATTGTTGGTGAAAAGCTGATGGCATCCTGTTTGCTATGTGGGTTCGAGCGACTCTAGTTGCGTGGGTAATGGATACATTGACGGCATCGCAAACAATGGTTCAAGGCTCGACCTCCTCAAAAGATTTCTGGGTGGTCGTGACCGATATGGACGGCACCTTGCTGGATCACCACACCTACGCACACGACCAGGCGTTGCCTGCCTTGAACGAGTTGCGTCGCCTGAATATTCCACTGGTTTTCAATACCAGCAAAACGCGCATGGAAATGGTTTCTTTTGCTGCTTCGTTGGGCGTTAAGAGCCCAATGGTGGTTGAGAACGGCGGTGGAATCTTCATTCCAGAGCAACGTTCACCCCGCATATTCTGGAGCGATCCTGGAAACTTTCCCAGGAGGGGGCAGTGGATATCATTGGGAATCCCCAGGAATGAGATTCAGGTGACACTCCAAATAATCCGAAATCGCAAGCAGATTGCTTTCCGTTCCTTTTCTGAGTTGTCCATCGCAGCGTTGCAGGAAATCACCGGGCTTTCCAGGACGGCGGCTGAGGCGGCCCAGAATCGTGATTTTTCCGAACCCCTGATTTGGGAAGGAAATGATGCCGATTTGAAAGGATTTAAATCGGCGCTTCAGCGGGAAGGATTGCAGATTTCCAAAGGAGGACGGTTCTACACTGTTTCCGGAAGCCACGACAAAGGAAAGGCTGTGCATTGGTTGAGATCTTATTTTGGATTCAAATCGGATGCCCGAGTTCGTGTTGTGGTGCTAGGGGATGGGCAAAATGATTTACCGATGCTGGAGGCGGGTGATGTATCGGTTGCCGTCAAATCTCCCGTGAATCCAATCTTGGAATCCCGTTCCAAAAAACTACTCCACACGAATGAATGCGGTCCACTCGGTTGGAATGAGTCCGTGTTGGATCTGTTGCAGCAAATGGGGTGCGTTGAGCACCAACGTGGTGTGGAAAAACAATCTTTGTCCAATTCATAAGACTAAACAATATGACTGATTTTTATCAAAACGGTATTATCACCACCTTGCACCATCTTCGGCATCGATCTTTGGAATCGATGGAAGCCGAACTGACCGCCTATTCCAAAGAGCATCCGATGACCCTGATGCTGCCGTGTCTTTATTCGGAACTGCAACGCCCCGCGCTGCAAACCATCATCGATGAGCTTAAAAAGGTGCCTTACCTTTCCCAGATCGTCATCGGATTGGATCGCGCCAAAGAAGCGGAATACCGGCATGCGTTGGAGTATTTTTCAGTGTTGCCACAAAAGCATGTCGTTCTCTGGAATGACGGTCCGCGTTTGAAGGCCATTGACGCACAGCTCAAGGAGGAAAGTCTGGCTCCGGTTGAATTGGGCAAGGGGTGCAATGTCTGGTATTGCCTGGGGTATCTGATGTCCATGGATCAGCTAGCTTCCGTGGCCCTGCATGATTGCGACATCGTGACCTATGACCGTTCGATGCTTGCGCGCTTGTTGTATCCGGTGGCCAATCCGTCGTTCAATTTCCGTTTTTGCAAAGGTTACTACGCACGGTATGCCGATGGGAAACTGAACGGTCGGGTGGCACGTTTGCTGGTGACACCGTTGATCAAGGCGCTTCAGAAAGTGGTGGGATATCACGAACACCTGGAGTTTCTGGACAGCTTTCGATATCCGCTGGCGGGAGAGTTTTCTTTTCAGGCAAACGCGATTCGAGACATGCGCATTCCCAATGACTGGGGACTTGAGATCGGGATTCTATCCGAGATGAAGCGCAACTACTCGGTGAACAGGATTTGCCAGGTCGAGTTGACCGATGTTTACGATCACAAGCATCAGGACTTGTCTCCGGAGGATGTCAACAAGGGCTTGTCCAAAATGTCGATTGATATCTGCAAGGCCTTTTACCGTAAACTGGCCACCAACGGCGTGGTGTTTACCAACGAACTCTTCCGGACCATCAAGGCGACCTATTATCGAACGGCGTTGGATTTTGTGGAATCTTTCCGCAAAGACGCGGTCATGAATGGCTTGAAACTGGATATCCACAAAGAAGAATCCACGGTGGAATTATTTGCCGAAAACCTGATGAAAGCAGGGCAGCAATTTCTGGAATACCCCATGGAAACACCCTTTGTGCCATCATGGAACCGGGTGCTGAGCGCTAATCCCACGATTCATCAACAACTGGCACAGGCGGTTCATGACGACATGGAATCCTTTGGACATGCTCCTTTGACGGAAGCGGAAGACCTGGAACGGCATTTTGCTTGATGGGGCGAATCAGAATTGGACGGACACGCATGTTAAGGGAATCAACGACACCGGAAGAGGTTAAGGAACGGGTGAAGCGTCACCTTGAAGTGCTCTATCCGCCTGATCAGATCGATGCTTTGGCCGAGTCCATCGCATCCATGGTTCCACATTCTGAAGATGGATCGTGTCATCGGAATGGCGGTGCCGGTTGGGACCAGCAGGATTGCTTTCTGATTACCTATGGGAGTTCTTTGCGACGAAAAGGGGACAAGCCGTTGGCTGTTTTGCGGGCCTTTTTGAAACAACATCTGCAAGCTTGTTTTAGCGGTGTTCATGTCCTGCCATTCTTTCCTTATACTTCCGATGACGGATTTGCCATTTCGGATTATGAGATGGTGAATCCAGAGCTTGGTGATTGGTCCGATCTGGCCGGAATCGCCGAGGATTTCTGTTTGATGGCGGATTGTGTGATCAATCATTGTTCATCCTCCCATTCATGGTTTACGGCTTATCAGCATCAGGAATCACCGTACGACAAATATTTCATCGAGATTTCACCGGATGCTGATCTGAGCCAGGTGGCCAGACCGCGTACGTCGCCATTGGCTCGCCCTGTCCCATCGGATTCGGGCGTCAAATATGTGTGGTGCACATTCAGTCATGATCAAGTGGATCTGAACTTTGCCGAACCGGAAGTGCTCCTGGAAATGATCCGGATACTGACAGGTTATCTGGAACGCGGAGTGAGAGTGATTCGTCTGGATGCCATCGCGTATCTCTGGAAGGAACTCGGAACCCGGTGCCTGAACCATCCCAAAACGCACGAAACGGTACGTTTGCTCCGAACGATCGTTGACCAGTATTCGGATCCGGTTTGGTTGATGACGGAAACGAACATCCCGAATCATGAGAATCTCAGTTACTTCGGAAATGGGAACGAGGCGCACATCATTTATAATTTCTCACTTCCTCCATTGCTGTTGCATGCCATGCTGGCCGGTCATTGTCGCCATCTCAAAGCCTGGATGATGAGCATGCCGCCGGCACAGGAAGGGACCACCTTTTTCAACTTTATCGCTTCGCATGATGGGATTGGTCTCAGGCCGGCAGAAGGATTGTTGGAGGAGCAGGAAATGCGGTCGTTGGTGGACACGATGGAACGCATGGGGGGGAAGGTCTCGTGGCGTGCGGCAGAAGGGGGGATTCCTTCACCCTACGAAATCAACATCACCTTGTTTGATGCCTTCAAAGCAACTTTTGCTTCCGGTGTGGATGAGTGGCATCTGGAGCGTTACTTGTGTGCGCATGCCATCCTTTTGGCGATCGAGGGGATTCCGGGGATTTATATTCACAGTTTATTCGGAACGCCCAATGATCACGAACGATGCGAAGCAACAGGTCACAATCGATCGATCAATCGGCATGAATGGGAAATGGAGCAGCTTGAATCCTTGTTGGAAGAACCCACATCCATTCACTCACGCATCTACAAAGGTCTTCTCAAACTCATCGCTCTCCGAAGGAGACAACCCGCGTTTCATCCCAACGCCACTCAATTTACGCTGCACCTGGAGGATCGGATTTTTGGTTTCTGGCGTCAGAGCATGCGTCGCGATCAAAGCATTTTCTGTTTGAACAATCTCAGTTCGGATTTCATAGAGATCCAGTTGCGGGATCTCAACCTGATTTCAACGGATTCCTGGAAGGATCTGATCAGTGGGGAAGATGTGGGTGATGTTGGAGACGCCTTTGTGTTGCGGCCTTATCAAAACGTGTGGTTGAGTAATCGGGAATTTTAAGCAGAGTTCGGGGTTTTTAACGATTTCAAATGTTCCAGCTGGCTGGCTTGTTCGGGGGAAATGTTGGGTAGGTGTCTGAGGATTTTTAAGTTTTCCAATTTGAAGGTTGCCGCTGCACGTGGGGCGGGCGTTCGTTCTTGGAAGGCGACTTCAAATACGTGTTCGGGTTTGACGAAGTGAACGGGGCCCTGCTTTTTGGTGGTGTTTTTCGGTATCCATGTCTGCAGCATTTCGGCCGTCGTGGCATCCATCCCTTCCGCGGTATTTCCCACCAGAACAGGGGATCCTTTTTCCAAAGTGGCAAACATATAGGCCTGTTTTTCACCGCGCTTTCCGGGAGTTGGTTGAACAATGCCAGCCAGCACCAGGTGTGCCTTGTGAGCGCGGGGTAGCCAACGCCACCATGCACTGGATCCAGGGTCGGAAGGGTAAGGTGAGGCTACCTGCCGCAAGAGGATGCCTTCGCTGGGGATTGCCGGTGCTTGCTTCAGTTGATTCTGAAAGGATTCCCAGTCCACAGCGGTTTCCAACCGGGAAGCCTGGAACGGCGCGGGAGGGGTTTCCGTTGTCGGTTCCGGCGTCACTACCTCGTCAATGGCGAACATTTCCTGTTGGAAGAAATCCGGATTAGGGGACGTTTCGGAGGATTCGCCGCCATGCAGTTTCCATTGCTGCTCCCACTCGGTCAGGACCAGATTCAGTTGTTTGCGCCGATCGCTGTATGCATGTTCCCGAATATCTGTTCCCCGCCATTCAAGCACGTCCTGAACATACAGCATGATTGGGATGGTTTCCTTCTTGGGAGTTTTTTTCCGGCGCAGTCGTTTGTTGAGCGGTGTGATGGGGTTGGGATCTTCACTTTGCCTCGGGGTGATGATTCCTTCGATGACCGTTCCGGTTGGCAAAAGATCGCATGCCGTGATGAGTTCTGGAAATGCTTCGTCCAGCGGTTGCATTTCCTCCGACCAAATGGCTGATCCGTCTTTTCTTCTGACCAGTTGAACACGGAAACCTTTGAGGTTCCATTCACCAAACCATTCAACTGCCGATCCAAGTGATTCGGGTGTGTCGATCAGCTCTTTTGAGGTGGCAAAGGGATATGGATTCAGTGCTTTTTCCAGGTCGGCCTCGGGTTTGATTAATTCGTTGTAAAAGGAAGCGCCGGGTTGCCAGTTGCCAGCCAGGCGTCTTGTGATGATGTTTTTTGAGACACCTGATACCTGGGCGAGCGCAGTGTGGATTTGGTCTCGCGTTACGTTGAGTTTCAGTCCTCCGGTCAGCATTTTGTTGAACAAAACACGTTGCGTGGTGTTGAGGTTTTCCCAGGCGCAACGAATGGTGTCACGTCTGGCCATGGGACTGAATCCGCCCAGCGGCTGGATGAATTGCAGGGCCAGTGTTGAAAGGGACAATTCACTGGCCCGACCACTCCAGGGGAGCATCAGCGCCAGGGTCTCGGGGTAGTCATTGACACGATGATTGCTGCCGTCCATCAACCACACAGGCAAACCCGTCTGCGCGTTCACCAACTCCTTGAGCACGCGGAGACTGACTTTGGTTTTCAGTTTGCGTTCTTCCAGGAAAAAGAGAGCCCAGGCGGCATCCTCAGCCGGGACTGATTGGAAGTATGTTTTCAACGCCTCCACCTTGACCGATTCCTTTGAGGTCGTGTCCAGTTTTTCGACGAGTTGTTGGAGGCGTTGCATGAAATTTTTAATCCTGTTCCATATCCCGAAGGATTATGTGTCTTCCGGGCGACCATCCCCTGTATGGAGTAAGGATGCCGCCAGTCCTTTTTGACAGAGCCAGTCTTTGAGGAGCGTGCCGTCACCATGTGTCAGGTAAACCTGTTTGGCGTTGCTTGCCTTGATGGCCTGGATGATGCCATCCCAGTCGGCGTGATCGGAGATGACAAATCCGCTGGTGAGCTGTCGTTTGCGTCTTGTGTTTTTGACCTGCATCCAGCCCGATACATCGGTTGCTTCCCATGCATCGGGACTGCCCAGTGCTTTGTCCATGGCCGCTGTCGAAGGTGTGATGACACATGCCTTTCCTTTGTGAGCCTGTATCCGGTCTGCATCGGCGGGTTCAACTTTGGGGAACTCCACGCCTTGGGAAGTGTATGCCGGCAACATTTCCATGATCGCAGGGTGAGCGAGGACGGGGGCGTCGGCATCTTTAAGTGCGTTCAGGACGCGTTGGGCTTTGCCCAGCGAGTAGGCGTGCACCACGCTGGTCAATCCGTTCTCTCTATTGGTTTGCCACCACCTTTGCAGGCGTTGCCATTCGTAGTCGGGATCGGGCCATCGATAAATCGGTAATCCAAAGGTGCATTCCGAGATGAACGTATCACAACGCACCGGTTCAAAGGGTGTGCAGGTTGGATCAGGGTTTGTTTTGTAATCCCCGCTCGCTACCCAAACCTCGCCGCCGTATTCCACTCTGATCTGACTTGATCCCAGAATATGACCCGCCGGATGCAAGGACACCTTGACTCCGTTGATCAGTGTCGTGGCTCCATATGCCATCGCTTGAATGGAAAGGTTTTTTCCAAGTCTGGATCTCAGCAACGGTTCACAAGCGGCTGAACAAAGATAACTGCGGGATCCTTTCCGGGCGTGATCTGAATGCGCATGGGTGATGACGGCACGATCCACCGCGCGGGAAGGGTCGATGTAGAAATCGCCTTGCTCGCAATACAATCCTGATGGTTCGGATCTGATCAGCATATTGTCCGGCAATGTTGGAGATACTGTCTGGTAGCTATCGGAACCGAATATGGAGGGTGGCGCTTTTTTGTCAATCTATCCATCTCTGTTTCGCTATGGTATGTGATGTTTAACCGCAGATGGCGCAGATTTTCGCAGATTAAAAAGGGTAAAAGCAAAGCTTTGATGAAAGGGATTGGTTCACTCATCAGCGATTCATATAAAGTTGGTTGTCTCCTGTCTTAATCATTAAATATCTGCGAAAATCTGCGCCATCTGCGGTTTGAAAAATTAAAATCTACGGGAGAGATGACACCATGGGCACGAAGCGCACTTCCATCAGCGTTTCTTCGATCCATTGATTTTTGTCCTGGTTAATACGTTTGAGGTATTGGTTGTCCTGGGGGCCGACCGGGATGATCATTTGACCGCTTGGTTTGAGTTGTCCGGTGAGATTCCAGGGGATGTCCTTGGGGGCGCAAGCAATGAGGATGGCGTCAAAGGGAGCCGATGCAGGCCATCCCTGAGATCCGTCTCCAGTTCGAAATTGTATGTTTTGATATCCCAATTGACCCAGCGTTTCCTGAGCCCGGTGACTGAGTTTTTCGATGCGTTCCACGGTGTGAATCCGGCCTGCCAGTTCGGCCAGAACGGCTGTTTGGTATCCTGATCCGGTTCCGATTTCCAGGATGGTTTGATCAGGTTGTGGATCGAGCAGCTGTGTCATGATGGCCACCATGTAGGGTTGAGAAATGGTCTGGCCGAATCCGATGGGGAGAGCCCTGTCTTCATAGGAGAGATCCTTTTCATCAAACGGCACAAACAAGTGGCGAGGGACCTTCAGCATGGCATTCACCACGCGTTGATTACTGATGTGGCGTCCGAATCCCTGTAGTTGACGAAGCAGTTTTTCCTGTTGAATCTGCATGATGGGCCTATTGATTTGTTTGCTTTCCCGGGTTTTAACAATCTAAGATAGTTTGCATGAAATCTCAAGCCAGGGACCACAGTTATCCCATTAGCGGACCTGCGTGTTCATTATTTTTACTCTTCTTTCCATCCTTGCGGGGAATGGAGCACCGCCGTGCGGGATGCCTGGCGGTGGTTTTGCTTTTCTTGATGAACTCGCCCTTTTCCGGTTGGGCCGATAACAAAGGTGTGGTTGCCGCCGGGCATCCTCTGGCAACGGAAGCCGGTCTGAATGCCATGAAACGTGGTGGTAATGCTGTGGATGCCGCTGTGGCGGTTGGGTTGACGCTGGGGGTGGTGGATGGATTTAATTCCGGCATTGGCGGAGGATGTTTCATCCTGATTCATACACCCCGGGGAGAATGTGTGGCCATCGATGGAAGAGAGGCTGCTCCGATGGCGGCCCACCGGGATATGTATTTGAGGGATGGAGAAGCCGTTCCGGCCTTGTCCCAGAAAGGACCTTTGGCTGTGGGAGTGCCCGGGGCTTTGGCTGCATTTGATGTGGCCTTGAAGCGATATGGCCGATTGGAGTTGAAGGATCTGCTTTTGCCGGCTGCTCAGATTGCCGAACATGGATTTGAAGTGAATCCGACCTTTTATCGCCGCGTTGCTTCAGTCGTGGAAGATCTGAGGGATTCTAAAGAAATCGGTCGGGTGTTTTTGACAGGGGAAGGCAAGCCTTTTGACATAGGTCAAACATTCGTTCAAAAGGATCTGGCTCGAACCTATCGGGTCATCGCCTCACGCGGGATTGACCATTTCTATCAAGGCCCCATTGCTGAAGCTTTCGGGAACTGGATGGCTGAAATGGGCGGACTCATCACAAAAGAAGACATGCAGAGCTATCAGCCTGTGTTCAGAAATTCGGTGCGCATTCCCTATCGTGAATTTGAAGTGATGGGTTTTCCTCCTCCCAGTTCAGGCGGAGTGCATGTGGCTCAGATACTCAACATTCTGGAACCTTATGACATTGGCTCCATGGACCGCATGGATGCCGAGTGGATTCACCTGGTGGTGGAAGCCATGAAACTGGCGTTTGCCGATCGCGCCTATTGGTTGGGCGATTCGGATTATGCCGATGTGCCGCTTGGTCTGGTGGATTCAGGCTATGGAGAGGAACTGGCAAAACGGATTCGTTCGGACAAAGCCTCGGAAGTCCCTTCACATGCCATGCCTCCACATGCGGAGAAGGCCCTGTTTGGCAGTCATACCACTCATTACTCCACTGCCGATGGTGAAGGGTGGTGGGTGGCCTGTACCGCGACCATTAACACAACCCTGGGAGCCAAAGTGATGCCGCCGGGTACGGGGATTGTATTGAACAACGAGATGGATGATTTCTCCGCCCAACCCGGTAAACCCAACTTCTTTGGTCTATTGGGCAGCGAAGCCAATGCCGTGCAACCGGGCAAGCGTCCGCTCAGCAGTATGAGTCCAAGCATCGTGACCAAAGACGGCAAACCGTTCCTATCGCTGGGAGCGGCCGGAGGTCCGACGATCATCAGCCAGACGTTGGTTCATTTGTTGTTGATGCTTGATTTCGGATTGGACGTGGAACAGGCGCTGGCCCACCCCAGATTTCATCACCAATGGAAACCCGACCGTATTGTCATGGAGGAAGCCTGGCCCTCATCGGTTATAGATGCATTGAGGCGCAAGGGACACACTGTGACAGTTGTGTCCAGATTGGGTGCTGCTCAGGCGGTCCAGTATTCGTTCGATGAGGACGAGTTCAAGGGAGCCTCCGATCCTCGAATTGATGGTGAAGCAACATCCTGGTGACGGGGGATAGACGGAGGTTTGAAAAGAAGATGAGTATCACGATCAAGCACATCCTTGAGGCTGCCGATAGTTTACGTGGTAAGGCACATGTCACGCCGGTCCTGACCAGCCGTCGATTGGACGAGCTGGCGGGAAATCAGGTTTTTTGTAAAGGAGAACACTTGCAACGTGTTGGCGCTTTTAAATTTCGCGGAGCGTTTCACGCGGTGAGTCGGTTGTCCGAAGCAGAATTGAAGCAGGGATTGATTACCCAAAGTTCGGGAAACCATGCCCAGGCGCTGGCGTTGGCGGGACAACTGCACGGAGCCAAAGTGCACATCGTGATGCCGAAACAGGCCCCCGAAGTCAAAAAACAGGCGGTGACCGCGTATGGCGCGACCATTCACTGGTGTGATCAACGGCAGAGGGATCGCGAACGCGTGTTGAAGGAAGTGCAGGCTCAAACAGGGGCCCATTACGTGCCTCCCTATGATCACCCGGATGTGATCGCTGGACAGGGGACTGTTGGTCTGGAGTTGCTGGACCAGATTTCGGAACTGGATGTCGTGGTGGCTCCGGTCGGAGGAGGAGGGCTGTTGGGGGGTATTGCTTTGGCGGTCAAGTCACTTCGACCTCGAATCAAGGTTTTTGGGGCCGAACCGGCAGGAGCTGATGATGCCGCGCAATCGCTTTCCAAGGGGGAATGTTTGCCGCAGTTGCATCCGAAAACCATAGCGGATGGACTGCTTACCAGTCTGGGAGAATGGACCTGGCCCTTGGTGCGGGATCATGTGGATGGCATTGTGACGGTGGAAGATCCGGCGATTCTGGAAGCCATGCGGTTGATCTGGCTGCAGATGAAGCAGATTGTCGAGCCCAGTGGTTCGGTGGCCCTGGCGGCTGTGCTCAGTGAGGAGTTCCGGGAGCAATTTCAGGGGAAGCGGGTAGGAGTTATTTTTAGTGGGGGCAATGTCGCGCTGGACTTTTTTGATTCCAGAAGCAATCTTGACGCGCCCTAAGGGCTTGGGTAGGTTGCCCACAACGAATGGAAGTTCAAAAAAACATGGATAATTATTTGGTACCATACGTGGTCGAAGAGACTGGTCGGGGCGAGCGAGGTTATGATATCTACTCCCGACTGCTGAAGGATCGTATCATTTTTCTGGGCACACCTGTGGATGATCAGGTGGCCAATGTCATTATTGCTCAACTGCTTTTCCTTCAGAATGCTGATCCTAAGAAGGATATTCATCTCTACATCAACTCTCCTGGAGGGAGCGTCACGGCTGGATTGGCCATTTACGATACCATGCAGTTCATGACCTGTGATGTGAATACCTACTGCATCGGTCAGGCTGCCAGCATGGGAGCGGTGTTGCTTTGCGGCGGAACCAAGGGAAAACGGCATGCCTTGCCCAACGCCAACATCATGATTCACCAGGTGTTGGGTGGCGCACAAGGCCAGGCTTCGGACGTCGAGATCCGGGTCAACTACATGTTGAAACTCAAATCCCGACTGAATGAGATCATTTCCTTCCATACCGGAAAAGATCAGAGTCAGGTTGAAAAGGATTGTGACCGGGACAATTACATGAGCGCCGATGAAGCCAAGGAATATGGTTTGGTCGACGAAGTCGTGAAATCACAGAAAGAAGTAACCGATTCCAAGGCTGAATCGAAGTAACTGACGCATTAATTATGGCACGTCCCACCCAATTGACCATGTGCAGTTTCTGCGGCAAATCGCATTCTGAAGTGCGTAAATTGATTGCCGGTCCTCAGGTGTACATCTGTGATTCCTGCGTCATGGTTTGCAAGAGTGTCCTGGACAAAGAGTTCAGGAATGACAAGAAGACTCCTTCGAGCGAACTGAATCTTCTGCGTCCCAAGGAACTGAAAGAGATTCTGGACGATTACTGTGTTGGACAGGACGAAGCCAAAAAGACCCTGGCGGTCGCCGTGCACAACCACTACAAGCGCATTCAGGCCGAGGTGGAAGGCAACGTGGACGCCTTGGATTCCAAACACGATTTACAGGACGTCACCATCGAAAAGAGCAATATCCTGATGGTTGGTCCTACTGGTTCCGGTAAAACGCTGTTGGCAAGTACATTGGCCAAGGCGCTGGACGTCCCTTATGCATTGGTGGATGCAACCAGTCTGACCGAAGCCGGATACGTGGGGGAAGACGTTGAGAATATCATTCTGAGGTTGCTGCAGAATGCGGATTTCGATGTCAAGAGCGCCGAAATGGGTATTATTTATGTGGACGAGATCGACAAGATTGCCCGCAAAACCGAAAACGTTTCCATCACGCGCGATGTTTCAGGTGAAGGTGTTCAGCAGGCATTGTTGAAGATCATGGAAGGCACCATCTGCAATGTGCCACCTCAAGGCGGACGCAAGCATCCCCAGCAGGAATACATCCAGGTGAACACGAAGAACATTTTGTTCATTTGTGGTGGCGCCTTTGTTGGGTTGGACAAGATTGTTGAACGTCGTATCGGCAGTGGTAAAATGGGATTCCATCACGGCAAAAACAAGGATGCCGGCCGCGAGCAATTGCTGAAAAACACCGCCTACCATGCTTTGGAACCTGAAGACTTGGTCTCTTACGGGTTCATTCCTGAATTCATTGGACGTGTTCCCATGACCACCGTTTTGGATGAACTCTCCGCAGATCAATTGGTGGCCATCCTGACCAAAACCCGAAATGCCCTGGTCAAGCAATACGCCAAACTTCTGGCTCTGGAAGGAGTTCAGCTTGATTTTACTCAAGACGCCCTCAAGGCTTTGGCTCAATTGGCGATTAAAAAAGGAACCGGCGCCCGTGCCTTGCGTGGGATGCTTGAAAAATTGATGCTGGATGTTATGTACGAGGCTCCCGGCCGCGACGATATCGAGAGCATTAAAATCACCCGCGCCTCGGTGGATGGCAAATCCAAACCGCGCTTCCGATTGAAATCCAAAAACGCGGCCGCCGCATAGGGAACTCCGACAATCCCTTCCATCCAAGACTGTTTCTTGTGCATGAGGGATTGCCCTTCTCTCACGTATCATGGACACCCCTTCATCAAAATCCTCGCCAATTGCGCGTCACGTGGCTGATATTCCACGGTCGGGGATTCGTGATTTTTTTGAACTGGTTCAGGGATTGCCGGACATTATTTCGCTCGGGGTGGGGGAACCTGATTTCGTCACGCCGTGGAGGATTCGCGAGGCGGCGATCTATTCTCTTGAAAAGGGACACACTTCCTATACTTCCAACCTGGGACTGATCAAATTGCGCCAGGAAATCAGCCGGTATGTCGTCGATCATTTTAATGTGACCTATCAGCCGGAGAGTGAAGTGCTGGTGACTGTCGGAGTGAGCGAGGCTTTGGATCTGGCCTTGAGGGCGCTGATCAATCCGGGCGATGAAATCATTTTCAATGCTCCCTGTTATGTGAGTTACGCGCCGAGCATCGTGATGGCGCATGGGGTGCCTGTGCCGGTGATCTGCCGTTCCGAAGACGCTTTTGCGCTGGATCCAAATGCTCTGAAATCGGTCATCACGCCCAAGACCAAGGCCATCGTGCTGAATTTTCCCACCAACCCGACCGGTGGCACGTTGACGCGAGAACAAGTGCAGCAGTTGGCGGATATTGCCATTGAAAACGATCTGATCGTGATCAGTGATGAAATCTATTCTGAACTGACTTACGAGGGAGAGCACGTTTCGATCGCATCCATACCCGGGATGCGGGAACGCACCATTTTTCTGCACGGTTTTTCAAAAGCATTTGCGATGACCGGATTTCGGATCGGATACGCCTGTGCTCCAACGCATCTACTGGAAGCCATGCTTCGAATTCATCAATACAGCATGCTCTGCGCGGGCATCACCAGTCAGGAAGCCGCCATCGAGGCTTTGAGGCATGGCTATGAGGAAGCCATGGAAATGCGCGATCATTATATGGCCCGTCGTAATTTTATTGTTCAAGCGTTCAATGAAATGGGGCTGGATTGTCATTTACCCCGAGGTAGTTTTTATGCTTTTCCATCCATTCGGTCGACCGGTCTGAGCTCCAAGGATTTCGCGGTTCAATTGCTGAAAGAAACCAAGGTAGCCTGCGTTCCCGGGACGGCGTTTGGTGAGAGCGGTGAGGGATTCCTGCGTTGTTGCTTTGCCACATCACTGCCTCAAATCGAGATCGCGATGGACCGCATGGCCAAGTTTGTCAAAAACCTCTGATCCGGTCATCGTTCGTCATTATCCGCGTAGATCTGGCGGATGACTTCCTCGACCGGGACTTCTTCAATGTTTAAATCCGCAACCGGGAGCATGTCCAACAGGGCTTTTGAGGCTTGGATGACCTCCTTGCGTTTAACTCGAATCTGAAGCTTGCCATCCGAGTAGGATTCAATCTGGCCAATTTTCTGATAGGTGTCGGGAAGTGTTTCGGGTGGGTTCTCAATCAGGATGTTGATACGTTTCTCATCCACGAACTGGTTGAAGATTCCTTGAAGATCGCCATCATAAAACAGTTTGCCATGGTCAATGATCATTACCCGCCGACAGAGTTCCTGGATGTCCGCCATGTAATGGCTGGTCAGAATGATGGTGGTGCGCTTTGTCTTGTTGAGGTGCTTGAGAAAGTCGCGGACGGTTTTTTGGGAAATGACGTCCAATCCGATGGTGGGCTCGTCCAGGAACAACACCTGGGGTTGATGCAGCAGGGAAGCGATCAATTCCATTTTCATGCGTTCCCCCAGAGAAAGCTCCCTCACCATGACATCCAGTTTGTCCCCGACATCCAACATCTCTGACATCTCGCTGACGGTTTGAGTCCATTGCTCATCCGGAATGCCGTAAATCCTGGCGTTCAATGCCAGTGATTCCCTGGCGGGGAGATCCCACCATAGCTGGTTTTTTTGACCCAACAGCAGAGCAAATCGACGGCGGTAGTCGTCATGACGCTCCCAGGGAACATGACCAAGTACACTTGCTGTTCCTGAACTGGGGTAGAGCAGCCCCGACAACATCTTCAACGTTGTGGTTTTACCGGCGCCGTTGGGGCCCATGAACCCGACCAGTTCGCCTTCCTCAATATCGAAGGAAATTTGGCGAACCGCTTCGGTTTGATCGTATTTGCGGTGAATCAAGCCCTTGACCGATCCCCAGAATCCCGACTGTTTACGGTAGGTTCGGTAAACTTTGGTTAATTTCCGGACTTGAATGATGGATGCCATGTGATGCCTGACATTACAGGGTTTGGGCTAAGCTTTGAGTCCTTACCAATCAGGCGCAGCCAGGGGCCGATGTGCCCCACATCTATTGCAGTTGTCGTTCCAGATAAAGCACAGCCTGACGCACTGAACTATCCATTTCCATGCGATCTTTCACTAATCGGCATGCGTGCAGGACGGTTCCATGATCTCGTCCTCCAAAGGCACTTCCAATGACATTGAGCGAACTTTCGGTCATCTGTCTGGAGAGATACATGGCGACTTGACGTGGGAAAGCGATGTATTCCGGCCTTCTGCGACTGGTCATGTCGGCCAGGCGAATATCGTAGTGCTCGGCCACTTTCTTTTGAATGACGTCAATACTGACCGCAGAACGTCCTTCTTCCTGAAGTGTGTCACGCAGCAATTGTTCAGCCAGGTCAACCGTCAGCTCCTGATTGGTCAGCGAAGCGAACGTTGTAACACGTAGCAAAGCTCCTTCAAGCCGCCGGATATTGGCCCGGATGTTATTGGCGATGTATTCGACGATGGCCCGAGGCAAGGTGACCCCCAGGGACTTTTCCCTTTTCAATAGAATGGCCAGACGCGTTTCCACATCAGGAGGTTGCAGGTCGGCTGACAAGCCCCACTCGAAGCGGGAACTCAGACGCTTTTCCAGTCCGTCTATCTCACAGGCAGGACTGTCGCAACTGAGAACGATCTGCTTATGTGCTTCGTGCAAGGCGTTGAAGGTATGGAAGAACTCTTCCTGAATCCGTTCCTTGCCGGACAAAAATTGAATGTCATCAATCAGCAGCACATCGGTTTGGCGGTATCTTTTGCGAAATTTGACGAGCTGATTGTTTTGGATGCCGTCGATAAATTCATTGGTGAACTTCTCGCAGGACAAGTAAGCGACGCGTGCCTTGGGTTTTCTGGACAGCACGTGATGGCCGATGGCATGGAGCAGATGTGTCTTTCCAAGTCCGACGCCCCCATAGAGGAACAGCGGATTGTAGGACTTGCCCGGAGACTGGGCAACCGCCATGGCTGCGCTGTGCGCCATCCGGTTGTTGGCTCCCACCACAAATGAATCAAAAGTGTAATGCGGGTTGAATCCGTTGTGAGCAGGATTCAGTTTAGCAGGCGAACTGGGGGCACTCTCAGGCGTCTTACCGCCCTTCGCCTCCTGAGGCTCTTCAGACTTCGCCGACGGGGCTGGTTTGTGGGGCGCCGGAGAGCTTGTGCCCACTTTGTAGGCGATCCCCAATTTGAGTTCTGAATTTCCGCCAACGACCTCTTCGAGCAGCTGGTGGTAGTTGTCCTTCAGCCACACCTCACAAAAGTCATTCGCGACCTGCAAGGTGAGCACGTTGTTTTCTATATGGAGGGGAACGATCGGGGCAAACCACAGTTTGTAAACCTCCTCGTTCAGCATGGATTTGAGCTGCTTGACTGCCCTGTTCCAGATGATTTCCGCCTCGTTGCGCATGATTTAATAAAAAGTCTTAAAATACGTCGTTATCTTACTTTATTCACTGTCCAATGTTACGTCTCGATGACACTGACCACTTTCCAGTTGGGCTTGTCCATTCCGCCGAACCCGATGGTTCAGAGCAAGTTGTTACAAAATGATGACAAACTTTCCTGCGTTGTAACTTGTTGATATTTAACGAAATCAACCAAAATTTTACGTCTTTCTTGCTCCGGCTGTGCGGAGCTGAGCCACTTAATCCGCGGCATGCGAATAACAGTAGCTCTAATCTTCCCAAGGCATCGAGCATAACCTATTCACACTTATTCACGAGTTATTCACAATGCTCGAAAAAGCTTGAATAAGTCCGAAAAATCAGGTCTTGGACCGATCATCGGGACCTTTTCATCTTCCCGCCTATGCCGTCGACATCCATGCACGCAAACATGACTTTTCCACGCATTGGACGACTCGGCAGGGAAGCATCTTAATCCAAATCCACGAAAGCTGGCAATGGGCAATCTGAAGAAATTTTAGCGGGTGCAACAGAGTGATTTAGGACTTGACTTCCTCCACGACGGCGTCGTGCGCAGAAAACCCAACAATACGTATGCGTTTGCCCGATGAAATCATGTCGCCATCCGTGATAACGTCCAAAAGTTTTCCTTCAAATTCACCTTTTCCACCCGGCCTCAAGGTCGAAACGGAAACCCCCTCACAACCCATCATGGTCTTTTCTTCATTTTCCCGGGTGAGGACACTTTGTTCACCACTGGTCGTGGCCGAAACCAATTGACCGTAAAACGTCGTCTTGGGAAGGATGGTGCTGAGAAGAATAATGCAGACTGCCGAACCAATGATGGAGGTTCCGAGCACTTGCAACGGATACTTGAACTGTGCTGCGCTCGGGATGTGCCAGACCGGAAGGGTTGGATCCAGATCCACCAGCCCCATCAGAAGCGACCACAACATCAAGCCGGTTCCGATCAATCCGATGATCATGGTTCCCGGAATGAAGAAAAGTTCGATGACCAGCAGGAAGAGCCCCAAGACGAACAGCGCGGCCCATTCCAATCCTGACAATCCCGCGACATAACCTCCGAGAAAATAAATGGCGAAAGCCGTCAGGCCAAGAATACCGGGGAGCCCGAACCCTGGGGTCTTGAATTCCAGATAAACCCCGAGGATCCCAAGGATCAAAAGAATCGAGCTGATCTTGTTGATCCAGGTGCCAACTTGTTCGGCGCCGGTTGGCTCAATGGATTTGAGGGGTGCGTCTCCGTAACCCAACTGGACGATGAGATCGTCCAAAGATCCGTAAGTGCCTTCGCTTAATAATCGGGTGGGCGGATCTCCATATAGTTTTTCTGCTTCCGTATTGGTCAAGGTGAGGATCTGTCCTTTTTCGCTGAGTGTTTCCCCGTCTTTGATGAGTTCCTTGGATTTATCGATCATGGCTTCCACCACCACAGGGTCGTGACCGTTCTTTTCCGCTGTGGCCCGGATCAAGGCCGAAATGCCGGATGTCATTTTGACCTCCATTGTGTCCGGCATTTCGCCAGCACCACCGCCCGGACTCAGCATGATCGGTGCGGCGGCTCCGATGACACTGACGGGCGACATGTAGATTTCCTGTGTGGCGACTGAAATGAACGCTCCTGCGGAAAAAGCCTTGGAATTGATGTAGGTCACTTTGCGGCCTTCGAAGCGACTGATGAGTTCAATGATTTCCTGCGTCACATCGACGCGTCCTCCATTGGTGTCCATGTCGATGATCAGGCATTGCGCGTTGTTCGCGATCGCTTCCTTCACTCCTCGGCGAACCAGATAGGTCAATGGCGGCATGATATCTTCGCGAATCGGAAGAATATACACTGGTGCTTCGGAGGCATCGGTCGATTCGGAATCCGCTGCCTGTGCCGGCACACAGATTCCGGTGATCCCCATCAACAAAGCTAAAAGCATGACACATCGTTTCATGTCTGAATCATACGATTCCATGCCAAGAGCTGCAACTGCGCTTTGCGAATAGTGAACTTTCGAATGGTGAATTTAGAATGGTGAATTTTTGGTGAGGGTGATGCTCACCGAACTCCAGAGCGCCATCGGGTGCCGGTCAGGGCGAGGAGGAGGGGGATGGCGGCGAGGGTCAGGGATCCTGTTCCGGAGGCGATCAGGGCGTATTCTCTGCGGGTGAGTTGGCGGAATGGATCGGCGGCAGTGGCATCGGTCATGCGTTCCAGGACTTCGGAACTGATGTGGCGTGTGTTGCCGTCGTGGTAGACGCCACGAAGACGGGTGGCCAGTTGTCGGAGGGTGCTTGCCTCCTGTTTGGATTGATAACCGTTGATGAACGATCCGCTGCGTGGATCGCCCACTCCGACCACCAATACGTCCGAAACGGATGGTGGCATTTCCGGCATACCGGTGGATGGGACCGTGTCCCCGTCACTCAGCACGACGATGGAGGTGCTGTTCTTCCGCCATGCTTTGGAGATCTTGGCGGCTTCTTCCAGTCCGGAAAAAAGCTGGGTTTTTCCGGGCTCGAAAGCTTGAGACATCGGGAGATCATTCAGAATGTTTCGCACCACCTCCACGTCTCTGGTATCGACAACGACCGGTTTGGCCCCTGTGTAAACCGCCACGACGCTCAGTCTCACCCGTTCCATGACAACGCGACGGAAAAAGGAATGCATGATTTCTCCCGCCCGCTTGCGGCGGCTGGATGTTTTCTCAAGGCCCGCATCCTCCAGTTGCATGCTGGGGGATACGTCCAGGACGAGCACCACATGCCGGATCTCTTCATCACTGACGGTCGCCTGTTGATACACTTTGGGCTTGGTCGTGACGAGAGTGATCAATCCCCATGCCAGCAAACCGGCGGCAAAAGGTTTCAGCCATGGTAGGATGCGCCCTGCTGATGTGGACATCCCCGTTGGTCCGAACGACAGTTTTCCGAGGCGTCGCACCCGCTTCAGGTGAACCGTTTCGGCGATGCCTGTGACCAGAGCGATCAAAATGGATGCAAGGACGCTTACCATGGTGTGTATCGCAGTCCGAATCCGCAAAGGGTCAGGTACCCTAGAATCGCCAGTCCAGCCAGGCAATAAGGGCGAAAATGGTCCATTGTTTCAGCGGTGGTTTTCTCCAGCTTGGCTTTTTGCATGCCGTCGATGCGGCGGAAAACCGCATTCAATCCCTCCGGATCACCCGCAGCAAACACCTCGCCTCCGGTGTAGCTGGACATATTGACCAGTGGGGGCGGAGGACTGCCGGAGCCGATATGAATCGCGTAAACGATGATGTCCTCGCTTCGAAATTCTCGCGCCAGATTTTCATCCTCGCCATTGGAAAGATCGAAACTGTAGCCGTCCGAGAGAAGAATGATCATCCGGTCACCTTCTTCACGTTCCATCATCAGTTTGCGGCACTCCTTCAAAGCACGCCCTATGGAAGTGCCCTGGCTGAACCAACGTGGTAAAGTGCGTGGATTCAAGAAAGGTGGGGCATATTTCAGGGCTGTGGTGTCATCGGTCAAGGGCACCCAGTGAATGAAATGATCGCCAAACACCGTTAACCCGAATGCATCGCCTTCGCGGTAGTTGATGAATTCGTTGATCGATTTCATGGCGGCATCGTAACGGTCTCCTTCACCAAACTGACTCATCATGCTGCCGGAAACATCCATGCAGAATTGAATGTTGGTCAGCGCCCGTTTGGTTTTGGGATCGGACAATTGTTGAGGCCCGGCCAAAATCCAGACCACCACCCCCAACAAAAGATAGGGTAGGCACTGGGCTGTGTTGATTGCCCAACGCCACCATCTGCCGGAACGAAATTTCTTGGGGCGATGATCCAATGGGAGGACGACCTGAGTGTCCCGTCGCTGCCATTCCCACACGATCAAAGCAAGTGGAATCACCAGAAACATCAATACCCATGGATAAGCAAACTGCATCGGATTTCAGGGATTGGATGTCACGTCGACGTCTTCCGACGTTTCGAGAGTGATGGATCGGTAGGGTTTGAGTAATGATTGGATTTCGCTGTCATCGACCTGCTCCCGGCTGTGCAACCATTTTTCAACCGCCTTGATCAATGGGCCAGCTTCGTTGTGGTCCTTGAGTTGCCGGATGCGGTCTGCCGGGCGGTCCTGCTTGAGATCGAGGCGTTGGTTCCAGTACGTCAGCAACAGGCGTTCGAGTTGTGCCTGTTGTTCCTTGCTGAGCGTTCCGGTGGCGGCTTCCTTGACGAGTGGTTCCAGCTTTTCCGCGAGGGTGGGGCCGGTCGTTTGACCGGATGTATCTTGTCTGTTTTGCTTGCGTTTGCGCATGGACCCAATAAGTGCGACCAATCCAATGCTCCAAATCACACCAAGGGCCACCATCGTGTTGCGATAACCACCGGGCTCGGGAAGGCGAGTGGACTTGACCGCTGAAGGTTCAAATGTGTCTTCGGAAAGCACCGATTCGATGGTGACCGTTAATGGTTGGTTGATTTGCAAAGGGGAACCGTCCTTGCGACGTAGATAATCCCTTAAATCAAAGGTGCCTTTCTCCAATCCGTAGAATGAAAAATCATAGCGGAAATCACTTCCGTGGGGCCAGGTTTGGTCAATTTTTAAAACAACGGGCAAATGATCATCCCTGAGGGGCAGGACTTCCAGTTCGCTGCCGGGAATCACCACTTGTTTCCATTCCAAAGGCATGCCCACCGATCCCTTGACGACAGGTGGTTCTGCATCGGCGGCCTTCCCCTGGTTGATTGCCAGGAAACTCCAACAGAAGCACGCGATTGACAAGCAAGTGCCAATCAATAACCGAACCCGGCGGTTGACCCCGTTTTTCGGCGTGATAGAAGGATTTGGAATCTGATGACTCACTGTGGACCGATTCGTTGTTTGCTTGTTCTGTATGGATTGTGGCCAAGAATCTATCCTCTTCCTGGTCGGGATGCCATGCCTTTTTTGCGCTTTGTGGGCCGGGATGGTTCCCTTTGTGCTTGAGTTTGCCTGCATTATGCAACAGCTTCCACCAAATCCCATTTCAATCATGAAGAAGATCAATATCCCAGCCTCCTTTGAGAACAAGGCCTACCACGCGGCAGCAAATGCCGTGAAAGATGCCGAAAAACAAACTTCCACCCCACAAACACGGTCCCATGCCTATAAACTGGCGTTTCAGGACAATGAATTCCTTCTTCGTGATGAGATGCGGAGCATGCGGCTCTTGCTGGAGTTTGAAAAACCGGAGATCATTCAGCAATGGCACCGCGTCGAATCCACCATCGTCATGTTCGGGGGATCACGTATTTTATCACGGGAAGATGCGTTGAAGCAGCTGGATGAAGTTCAGTCCAAACTGAAAAACGACCCGGAAAACAGCACCATCCAGAAAGAACTCAAATCGGCCGAACACATTCTCAAATGGTCCAGGTACTATGATGTGGCGCGGAATTTGGGACGCATTGTTTCCGCCAGTTGTCAGTTGTCCGGGGTCTGTAACTTCGTGGTCACCACCGGCGGAGGTCCGGGCATCATGGAAGCCGCCAACCGGGGCGCCCATGACGTGCAGGCAAAAAGCATCGGGCACAACATCGTTCTCCCTCACGAACAAGCCCCGAACCCTTACATCACTCCGGAGCTGTGTTTTCAGTTCCACTATTTCGCCCTCCGCAAAATGCACTTCCTGAAACGGGCCAAGGCGTTGATCTGTTTTCCAGGGGGATTTGGAACGCTGGATGAGTTGTTCGAAGCCTTGACCCTGATCCAAACCAAAAAAGTGGACCCCATACCGGTCATCCTGGTCGGCAAAGAATATTGGAACCGCCTGATCGACTGGGATTTTCTGCTGGAAGTCGGCACGATCGCTCCGGAAGATCTGGACATCTTCACTTACGCCGAAACCGCAGAAGAAATCTGGGACTACCTCTGCGAATACTATAAGCTTCATAACGGGGATTGATTCAAGGTTGTTTGATGAACCGCAGATTAACACAGATAAGGTAAGGGTGAATCAGACTCTCTGCTCCGTATGGGCGACCATTACATTGGTATAGCCACACTTCGTAGCCTTGTTTAAGCATCTGTGAAAACCTGTGCCATCTGCGGTTCAAATAAACTCCAAGCCGACAAGTAACCCCGGCACGTACTTGTTGACGCCGCAGCGGGTTTGATTAGACTTCTTCTCACACCATGAGAAAGCATCTGTCATTCACTCGTCGTCGTTTTCTGGGCTCTTTGCCCGCCATCGCAGCTTCCATTCAAATTGTCCCCCGTCATGTGCTCGGCGGACAAGGAAATCTGAGCCCCAACGAAATTCCCACCAAAGCCGTGATCGGTGTGGGAGGTATGGGACGCGGTCACTTGAAAAACGTGAACCCCGGTTCCAAACTCGTTGCGGTTTGCGACGTGGACCGTGGGCATTTGAAAACCGCTCTCGAGCAGTCGGGTCCGGACGTCAAAGGCTACGCTGATTTCCGGGAAGTGCTGGCGCGCAAAGACGTCGACATCGTTCACATTCCCACCCCGCCACACTGGCACGCTTTGATTTCCATTGCAGCAGCTGAAGCCGGTAAAGATATTTGGTGTGAAAAACCCATGACCCGCACCATCTACGAAGGCGAAAAAGTCGTGGAAGCGGTGCAGCGCAATAAACGTATTTTCAGACTCAATACCTGGTTCCGTTTCCGTTCCGGATTTTACGGCATGGGCACCGAAGTGAAGCCGATTAAAAAACTCGTGGAAAGCGGGCTCCTCGGGTGGCCATTGAAAGTGACCTTGAACCAGGCAACCGGTTTCAACTGGAAACATAACTGGAGTGGTCGCACCGACCTGACACCCCAGCCGGTTCCTGAAGAATTGGACTACGATTTCTGGTTGGGACCCGCACCCTTCAAACCCTACCACCCGCACCGCGTGCACAGCACCTTCCGCGGCTACTGGGATTATGATGGAGGTGGTCTTGGTGACATGGGCCAACACTACATTGATCCCACCCAATACCTGCTCGGCAAGGACAACGAAAGCCCCGTCGAAATCGAAGCCGACACCGACCCGCAGGACGATGATGCTGTCACCGCCTGGCGCTGGATTCGTTTCAAATACGCCGATGGATGTGAAATCCTGCTCGATGGTGAAAACAAGCTCAAGGAAGCCGCCTACATCGAAGGACCGAAAGGCAAGCTTTACAAAGGATTCAAATCGGACATCCCCGATCTGGAGAAAAAACTCGCCGAATTTCCTGATCCCGAGCCGCAGGTCACGGACTTCGTGGAAGCCGTTCGCGAGCGCAAACAATTTGCCTTGAACGACCAGAACGGACACCGCTCCTGCACCATCGTGAACCTTGGCAAAATCGCTCTGCGCACCCGACGCGTGCTGCGATTTGACAACGCCACCCAACGTTTCATCAACGACGACGATGCCAACAGCTATATCAAACAACCCATGCGTGGACCTTGGGTGATTTGATCTCACACAAAGGCACGAAGCCACGAAGTTTTTTTATTACGGAGGGCCGAGTTCCATCTCGTGCCCTCACTTCTTTTCGCCCCAAAGGGGCAGCCTACGTTAGTCTGGGGCATCGCCCCGGGACTTGCGTTGAAAGGGAGGTTGAGCCCTGAAGAGTGCGCCAGGCAGGCACGCACTACCTGGTGTAGCTGCCTTCTCAAGAAGGTGGCCCCAGGCTGGTAATCGATGGCATCGGGATCTCTAATAGTGGTTGGATTGCTTGAAGATTGTCTTACAAATTGCCGTTGTCGAAATTTTTTTATGAATGTTTATCGATGGATATTGGTAGGTCTTGGTTCGGTGTTCGCAGGGGCAAGTGGGGTGGATAGTTGTGCCGACACATTGCCGGGCGTGGTTCTCGAGGAGTTTGTGTTCGAGTCGGCGCCGTTTCCATCCTGTCATGCGGCGACGCTTGTTGAGTTGGCGGATGGAACCTTGGTCAGCGCCTTTTTTGGCGGAACCGCCGAAAGGAATCCGGATGTGGAAATCTGGGTGTCCCGGAAGGCTCCGGGTGAAGTCTGGTCGGCCCCGGTGAGTGTTGCCGATGGGGTGCAATTGGATGGTTCACGTCTGCCGACGTGGAACCCGGTTCTTTTTCAGACCGCTGCCGACGCCTTGACGCTTTACTACAAGATCGGCCCCAGCCCGAGCACCTGGTGGGGGATGGAGAAAGTCTCTCATGATCATGGCATGACCTGGGGATCGGCTCGCAAGATGGGGGACGGCTTGATTGGCCCGGTGAAAAACAAGCCCATCCTAGTCGCTCTTGAAATCCTCCTGGCCGGATCGAGCACCGAACATGACGGCTGGAACGTTCATTTGGAACGGAGTGTGGATAACGGAAAGTCGTGGATCATCCTGAAACCGCAGGGTTCGACAGATGCCATCGGCGCGATCCAACCCTCCCTGCTCGCCTATGCCGATGGACGTATTCAAATGCTCTGTCGCACCCGTTCGGAGCATGAGTTTGTCGCGCAGAGCTGGTCGATGGACCGAGGGATGACCTGGTCGCCACTGAGCAGGACAAACTTGCCCAACAATAACTCGGGACTGGATGCCGTCATGTTGCGCGATGGTCGTGCCTTATTGGTTTACAATCATTCCACCCGCAATCAATCCGGAATGGGACACAAGGGGCGAGGCGTGTTGAACGTGGCGCTGAGCCGCAACGGTCAAGACTGGGATGCGGCTCTGGTGCTGGATCATTTGGATGAAGCGGGGAAACAATTCTCCTATCCGGCTGTGATCCAATCCAGGGATGGTCTGGTGCATGTGCTTTACACATGGCATCGATTACGCATCAAGCATGTGGTGTTGAATCCGGATGAACTCGTATTGACTCCGATGCCGGATGGCGTTTGGCCGGAGACCGGATCATCTTCCTTGGCGGCGTTTCATCGGTCCAAAGATCAACGGTAGCCGTCTCTATGCCGTTTATCCGCAGATTGCGCAGATTTACGCAGATATAGAAGGAAAAGGGATGCTTTTGGTGGCTGATATTAGCTTCCTTTACCCGGAGTGTTATAGGGGGTAATGGATGAAAAACCTTCATTTGGTGAGTGGTTTTGATAGGATGCGAGGATGAAACGGTTCTCAGTTGGTTCGATGTTTCTTTCTTATCTGGTGGCTGTGTTTGTCTGCTTCTCTTCTTCGCTTTGCTTTCTATCAGCTCAACAGAATCCGATGCAATTGACGCTCAAAGGTCCCATTGATCGGTGGGATGAAGCGATTCCTCTGGGGAATGGTTTGACGGGTGGGTTGTTGTGGGGCGAGGGGAATCAGATTCGATTGTCCCTCGATCGCGGTGGGCTTTGGGATAATCGTCCCCACCCCATCACGCAACGCGATTCATGGGATTACGCTCACCTTAAACAATGGGTCGCTGAAGGAAATATTCAAGCCATTCGCGAACATTTTGACGACTGTTATAATTATGACATGCATCCCACCAAAATTCCCGGAGGGCGGCTCATCATTGATTTGCCCGGGGATGTGCGGGTGGGTGATTTTAAGCTGAATCTGAGGGACGCCGTTGGATCGGTGACCCTGGGGGGCAAGGGGAATGTTCAGTGTTTGTTTTCCGCGACCCGTCCGGTTGCCGCGATCAAGATGCCGTTGATCGATGCCAAACTTGATTTCCTGCGTCCCAAATCATTGGACAAACTGGATTACCCTTCCGCCACAAGAGGTGAGGAAGGGGAGTTGTTTTGGTATGTTCAGGAAACAGTGGCTGATGGGGGATACGCCATCGTTGTCGGGAAAAAACGCACGTCCAACACACTTGAGTTGGTGGTGAGTATGACGAGTTCTCAGGATGGGAAGGATCCGCTTGCTTTGGGGCAATCCAATGTGCGTGAAGCGTTGAAAGTGGGGTTTGATCAGATCGCCCATGAACACCTCACCTGGTGGCATCGTTGGTGGCCGGGCTCGTCGGTGGAGATCCCCGATCCTTCGCTTCAGCTTCACTATCATCTGGTTAAATACTTTCACGGAGCAGCCAGTCGAAAACATGCGCCTCCCATTCCCTTGCAGGGTGTCTGGACGGCGGACACGGGTGGCCTGCCGCCATGGAAAGGGGATTATCACCATGATCTCAACACACAAACCACCTACATCGCTTACCCGACTGCCGGTTTGTTTGAGGAGGGACTTAGTTTTCTGGATTACAACATCGACCTGCTGCCGCAGTACCGGAAATTCGCGAGAGAATTCTACGGTCTGGATCGAGGCGCGGTGGTTCCCGGGGTGGCAGATTTCAAGGGGCAACCTTTGGGTGGTTGGGGAATGTATTCCCTATCACCCACGCATGGCGCCTGGATCGCTCAGATCTTTCGTCGACACTGGAAAATGACCGCCGATGACACCTTCCTGCGTGAAAAGGCCTGGCCGTTCACCCGGGAGATTGCCGAGGCGTTGCTGGCTTTGTGTCAGCCCGATGATCGAGGGTATCTTAAACTGCCATTATCAAGCTCCCCTGAAATTCATGATAACACATTGCGTGCCTTTCTTAGGCCCAACAGTAACTATGATCTGTCCATGCTTAAAATGGCCTTCGAGACGGCTGCCGAAATGGCCGGATATGTGAAAGACAGGGACATCCATCGGCGATTTGCACAGGCGGCGGAAAAGCTGGACCCCTTGCATGTCGATGAAGAAGGAATTCTGGAGTTTGCTGAAGCCGATCCGTTTCAACAGAGTCACCGGCATCATTCCAACATGATGGGGATACACCCGTTCAATCAATTGACGATCGAAGACGGCCCGGAAGCCCAACGCATCATTGACGCGACCTTGGATCAAGTCGAGCGACTCGGTACCCGTGCCTGGGTAGGCTACAGTTTCAGTTGGTTTTCCTGCATCGCAGCCCGAGCGGGGCGAGCTGAGACGGCGTTGAAGTATTTGAAATGGTATGAGTGGTGCACGCTGCGGAATGGATTTCACGTCAATGGACAACAGCGAGGTGATCAAAAGATTGTGAGCGCCACCTATCGTCCCTTCACTATGGAAGGCAACTTCCTGGCCATGGAAGCCGTGCATCAGATGCTGTTGCAGAGCTGGCGTGAAATGGTTCGGATCTTTCCGGCCACCCCGGCGGAGTGGAAGGATGTGCGTTTTCGAGATCTGCGCGCCGAAGGAGGGTTCAAGGTAAGCGCGGTTCGTAAAGATGGAGTGACTCGGAAGGTTGAGATTGAAGCCACGGTGGACCGATTTTTGCGGTTGCGTGATCCCTTCATTCCAGAGGACTCTGAAGCGCGTTGGAGTTTGCCCATTTCACGAGATGGAGTTTGGTTGACCTTCGAACTGAAAGCCGGACAGCATTTGGTTGGGACGATCGATAGGTAGATTCTGGTTATTAAAAGGGATAGATCGCTGGTCATTTTGAGTGGAGTTGTTTGATCTTCGAAAGGATGTATGGGAACAGGTGGATATCAGTGGAATGTTTCCGGAGTTGGCGAAGTCGTTGACGTCTGGGTTGATGGGGGAATTGCGCGGCATGAATGCGCGCTTTCCGAGCAGGTAGACTTTCGATGCTCGCTGGATGTGCTACTCCCTAACGGGGCAAGGTGTTCGAATACCGAAGGCTTCCCAAAACGGAGGCGTGTGGGATATCGGACACCACAAGGTTGCGCGTCGGGGACGACACGCGCTACCTGAAGGGTGCGCCAGGTTGATCGGACCGTCTCGGTCCGCCCGCTAGCGTCAGCTATGCGGATGTGGGGTGTTCGAATACCGAAGGCTTCCCGAAACGGAGGCGTGTTGGATTTCGCATGCCATAAGGATAGCGCGCCAGGGACGGCACGCTCTACCTAACGCACCCGTTGGGTAGATCGGACCGTCTCGGTCCGCACCTTGTGGCTTTCTTGTTCAGCAATGCTATTCGAGGGAAAGCCAAACGCGATGGAACGTTACCTCCCTTTATGTTTGTTCAAATGGATTCTTGGCTATTGAGAATTGCGGGCTTCCCAAAGCAGATGGTGGTTGGCTTTCGAATGCCATGAGGGGCGCGCCAGGGACGGCACGCTCTACCTGGAGGGTGCGTTCGGAAGGAAGGGTTCCTATGTGGTGATTCTCCTGCGTTGAGTCGGATAAATCTCTTCCCTTTTTGAGTGGAGGCTTTTGAATGGGAAACATGAAAGCGTTCTTTGGTTGTTTGGTCTTTCTGTTGTGGTTCGTCGGAGGGGTGAATGGAGATCCAGTTGCAGTCCGATCACAACCCAACATCCTCTTCATTCTGGCGGATGATCTGGCTTGGTCGGATCCGGGGTATGCCGGACATGCCTGGCATGAAACGCCTCATCTGGACGCGTTGGCTGCCTCCGGCATGGTGTTCACCGATGCTTATGCGGCGGCTCCGATCTGTTCGGCTTCACGTGCCAGTATTTTGACAGGGAAAACGACGGCGCGGCTTGGATTCGAGTTTGTCACCAAGAATGAACCGGGTTTTCAAAAGATCGATATGGTGACTCCATTGAAGGCTCCTGCGTTCACTTTGAATCTGCCTTTGGTGGAGGAAACGATTGCGGAGGCGTTGAGCAATCTTGGTTATCAGACGGCGTTCTTTGGAAAATGGCATTTGAATGCTCATTACAAAAAATACCTGGGTTGGAGTCCAACACACGGGCCGATTCAGCAGGGTTTCGAAATAGCCGTGGAGAATTTTGGAAATCATCCATATGCCTGGGGCAAGGAAACGCCTGAACCAATCAATGACCCCGGAGTTTTTCCCAAGGATTCCATGGTGGATGCTGTATGCCATTTTTTGGAACAGGATCATGAGGTTCCATTTTTCGCCATGGCTTCTTCGTTTTATGTGCACACGCCTGTCCGAACTCCGTGCCGATGGTTGTTGGAGAAGTATGGGGCCAAGATTCCCAGGGAATCACCGAATCGGGATAAACGGATTGCTTATGCCTCGTTTTTGGAAACGCTGGATCATCATGTGGGGCGTATGTTGAAGGCTTTGGATGCTTCCGGGCAACGTGAGAATACCTTGGTGGTGTTCACTTCCGATAATGGGGGGCATCCCGAGTTTACCGCGAATGGTCCGCTGCGAGGATCGAAATGGAACCTGTATGAAGGAGGTATTCGGGTTCCGTTCATCGCGCATTGGCCGGGGCATACGGTTGCGGGTTCCCAATCTCAGTTGCCGGTGATCGGGTATGATCTTTTGCCCACTTTCGTGGAAGTTGCAGGGGGGGATGCTCCAAATGTGGATGGTGTCAGTTTGGTGCCGCATGTAAATGATCCCAGGAGATTCATGGATCGTGGTTTGATTTGGCACTTTCCTTATTACCATCCGGAAAAAGGATATGCCAAGGCGATCGAATCGGTAGGGTTGAATGATTTTGAGGTAAGCAAGACGCATCCGCAATCGGCTCTTCGGCGAGGGCATTATAAATTGGTCTATTTTTACGAGAACGAGCGCTCAGAATTGTTCGATTTGCAAAAGGATGTGTCGGAACAAACGGATATCAGCGGGATGTTTCCGGAGTTGGCGGAGTCGTTGACGTCTGACTTGATGCGGGAATTGCGCGGCATGAATGCACGATTTCCGGGCAGGTAGACTTTCGATGCTCGCTGGATGTGCCCTGCCCCAACGGGGCAATCTACGTCAGCCTGGGGCATCGCCCCAGGACATGCGTCAACATTTTGGTAGAGCCCTGAAGGGGCGATCTGAAATACTCCATTGAGATTTTGGTTCCACACACGAATTGGGGCGCCCTTTCAGGGCTCATTTTGTTATTGGAATGAATTCCCGGGGCGGTGCCCCAGGCTGACGTAGGATGCCCCGTTGGGGCGGGGAAGGCGTTCGAATACCGAAGGCTTCCCGAAATGGGAGCGTGTGGGTATCGGATGCCACAAGGTTGCGCGCCAGGGACGACACGCGCTACCTGAGGGGGTGCTATGCGATCAATCCGTCGATGGGTTTTCCGCCGAATTGGGAGAGTTGTTTGAAGCGGCCTGCGTGGAAGTAGGTGAGTTTGTTGTCGTCCAATCCCAGCAACCGCAGCAGGGTGATGTGGAAGTCGCGGATGTGATGGACTTCTTCCACGGCGCTGTCGCCGATTTCGTCGGTGGCGCCGATGGTGTGGCCTGCGTTGACACCGCCACCGGCCATCCAGACGATCATGGCGTTTGGATTGTGATCGCGTCCGTAAGCGACACCCCCGCTGCGCACACCGTTGTCGGGGGTGCGTCCGAATTCACCCATCCAGACGATCAGGGTTTCATCCAGCAGTCCACGTTGTTTGAGATCCTGGATCAATCCGGCGATGGGTTTGTCCACCCGGGGAATCAGTGATCCGTGGGCTTTGGCAATGTAATCGTGCGAATCCCAGGTGCTGGCATAGACCTGCACAAAACGCACGCCCTTCTCAACAAGTTTTCTAGCAAGCAAACAGCGTCGACCGAACTCGTCCGTGACCTGATCCCCAATGCCGTAAAGTTGTTGGATGTGGTCGGGTTCGGTATCGATGTTTACCACATCCGGCACTTGGGATTGCATACGAAAGGCCAGTTCGTAATTTTCCATGCGCGTTTTCAACTCATTGTTTTGAGGGTGTTGGTCGGCATGGATTTGATTGATTTGATTGAGGAAGTCCAGGTTCCTGCGCTGATGCGAACGGGTGATGCCTGCCGGTGGCTGGATGTCCAGAATAGGGGAGCCCTTGGGACGAAGTGGCGTTCCCTGAAAGCTCGTAGGCAAGTAACCGTTGCCCCAGTTGGCCGCTCCGCCTTGTGGGTAGGCGCGTTCGGGCAGTACGATGTATCCCGGCAAATCTTCATTTTCGGAACCTAGTCCGTAGGTGACCCAGGAACCGATTCCTGGATCCCCTCCAAATCGATTGCCGGTGTTGGCCTGGTAATTGGCGGTGGGGTGATTGACCGAATCGACTTGCATGCCGCGGTAAAAGCACATCTCATCCGCCGCTCCCTGGAGGTGTTTCCACAATGAGCACATGTCGGCGCCGGATTGACCGGCCCTGGTGAATTCGAACGGTGACTGGACGTAATACCGTTTGCCGCTGGACATGGCGGACTGTTTTTCTCCGTTGCGTGTGAATTCCTGCAGGTGCAGTTCTTTGAGTTTGGGTTTTGGATCGAAGGTGTCTATGTGGGAAGGTCCGCCTTCCATATAAAGAAAGATGCACTGCTTTGCCTTGGCCTTGGGGAAATGTATCTGGCGTGCGCCCGGCCCGGGGTAGGCATGCGCGTCCTGCTTGAGCATCGAGGTGAATGCAAGACTGCCCAGACTGGATGTCAGGCCGTAGAGAAAATCGCGTCGGGTGTTCATGATGATTAGTCGATATAAATGAATTCGTTGGCGTTCAACAGGGCCAGGCAGATATCCGCCAGGGCGCGCGTTTTGGCGTCCAATTGGTGGGGTTGAAGGTCGGGGATGTAGTCCTGGTAAACAAACAACGTCTCCGTGAATTCGAAGTTCTCCCCGGTATTTTCTTCCTGAGCCTCGCGGATGACTTCTGTGGGATAGGATTGAGGTTTGAAGCTTAGCTTGCTTTGTTGTTCCGTCATCTCTTTCCAGTGAGCAAGTGATACCTTTCGTTCCGTATCGGATGGCGTTCTTCCGAAAGCAAGTTGAAAGGCGCGTTGAATGGCCTGTTCGTCGCCATCTGTTTCTTTCAGCACCCGGGCTGCAAATGCCAGGGATCGGTCGCGTGTTTCTTCGCTGTTAAGCAGCGTGAATGCCTGCGGCGTGATGTTGGAGCTGTCGCGCAGTTCGCAGGAAAGTTCGGTGTTGGGTTGATTGAAGGTTTCCAGAAACGGATCCCGTTGGCCACGGGTCTTGTGCGCGTAAATGGTGCGCCGATTGCGTTGTTCGGGGCGCGGGTTCGGTACATAGCTCGGAGCGAAGGTGCCCATGATCATGCGCGGTTGGAGCGCCGCTTCCAGGTTGATGTCCGGACGGATCGGGATGCCTCCCATTTCGGGGTTGAGTTCACCCGAAACAGACAACATGGCGTCCCGCAGCTCTTCGGCAGCCAATCGTCTTGGTCGGAATACTGCGTAGAGGTTGCGCGCACTGTCTTTTGCATCGAGTTGTTGGGGATTCGGATGTGTCGAGGTGCGTTGGTAAGCTTTCGACAGCATGATGGTTCGGTGCAGTTTTTTGATGGACCACCCTTCTTTGACAAAGTGTTGGGCCAACCAATCCAGCAGTTCGGGGTGAGTCGGTTTCTTGCCTGTGGCGCCGAAATTGTTCGGGTTTTGTGCGATGGCCTGACCGAAATGATATTGCCAGATCCGATTGACGATGACGCGTGAGGTCAGGGGATTGTTCGGACTGGCGATCCAGGCTGCCAGTGCGGCGCGTCTGCCTTCGACGGTTTTCGGAATCTCGATGTCGGGTCCGTCATGCAGTGCGCTGATCACTCCCGGAGCGACTTCTTCGGTGGGCGAAAATACGTCGCCACCTCCGAGAATGGCTGTTTGTTCCAGTTCACCTGCACCCATGGGATTGTCTGGCATGCGGAGTGGGCCGGCCTGGTTTTTGGAAGCGCGTGTCTTGCCATTGAAAACGGTGAATGCGACGGGTTCGTATCGGTCCATTTCCCAGTCAAACCGTGCTTTCCATTTGCGGGCAATACGTTCGGCCCCGAATTCTTCGGGTTTCTCGAATAAGCGTCCCTTGGGAAGGTTCTTTTCACCCGCTTTCTTGGCCTCGGCGAGCGATTTGTAGGGTAGATTGTTTTGGGCGAACCAATTGGCTTCGTAATCGGTTTTTAATTTGTTCAGCGCGTCGAGTCTGTCCTGATTGGCTTTCAGGCGTTTCCCATGATAACGCTTGTCGTCTTCCAAGCCCGAAAGGTTTTCATCGGTTAACCAATCAGTGTGTTCCTCCACAAACTGGGTCGTGGCAAAGTTGGCCTGGAAAGAATAGTAATCACGCGTGGGCACGGGATCGAATTTATGGTCATGACATTTCGCACAGCGCAGGGCATGTCCAAGAAAGACCTGACTGACCGAGTCCGTCACATCATCCAAAAACAATTGCCGGGTGACTTTCGCCACGCTCATGCCGGTGTGTTCCCAGGCGCCCATGCGGAGAAAACCGGTTGCGATCAACAATTCGATGTCTTTTCGTTTGCCGATTTCGTCTCCCGCGATTTGTTCACGAATGAATTGATCGTAAGGTTTGTCCTGATTGAAACTGCGAATGACATAGTCCCGGTACCGCCAGGCGTTGGGGCGTTCCCAATCGTTGGCGTAGCCCGAGCTGTCGGCATAGCGCACGACGTCCAGCCAATGACGCGCCCATTGTTCGCCGTATTGCGGACTGGACAAAAGGCGGTCGATCAACTTCGGCCAGGCTTCCTTATCGGTCGCATATGCCGATTCGAAAGCTTTGACTTCCTCAGGTGTGGGGGGGAGTCCGGTCAGGTCAAAGGTGGCTCGACGAATGAGCGTGCGCGCATCCGCGATTGGCGCGGGGGTGAGCTTGACTTCGTTTAATAGAGCTTCAATAAAAGCGTCAATGTGGTCATGTTCGCCGGGGTTCAATGGTTGGTAGGCCCAAAGGTTTTCCGGGAGATAACGTCGATTGTCCCAATCATTCGAAAGACCTCCGGACGTGGTGACCTGGACACCTTCGGCGTATTCCGACTGGATCCAGGCGACGCGCGCTTCATCCGGCCAAGGCGCTCCGGCATTGATCCAGTCCCGTATCCACCAGGTTTGTTCTTCGGTGAGTTTGTCCGCTTCCTTGGGCGGCATTTCGTAATCTTTTTCTGCGCGGGTCGAAAGAATGTAGAGATAACTTTGCTCGCCTTTGCCCGGTATAAGAGCGTCGTTGAGAAACGTATCCCCGCCACTCAGCATGGAAGCGCGATCGCGCATGTCGAAACCGCCTTTGATTTTATCCGGATCATTGCCATGACAAGCCAGACATTTGTCCGCGAAGAGAGGTTGGACTTTCAGCGCAAACAGTTTTTCACCGTCGGAGGGGGCATCCGCTGCGCCTGCCGCTCCATTGGCTGAGACCAGGAAACAAAATAGAAATCGTAGCCAGTGCGTTTTCATTTGAAACTGAGTTCTGAAACTACCAATTCAACGGTTTTAAGCAAGTTTAACACGCGTTTTGGATGCTGTTTTGTTCATGGATTGCGACGTTGACGGTCCGGGTGCTTGGTTCATAATTTCCCGCATGAAGAAATCCTCCGCCCGATCTCATCGGATGACGGCATGCATTTTAAGTCTGATGTGCATTCTGTCACTTAGCCATGGTCTTACTGTGCTCGGGCAATCCGGTCATGCGATAAGTCAAAGTCCCCCCAATGTTGTTATCTTTTTGGCGGATGATCAGGGGTGGGGGGATTTAAGTGTGAATGGAAATTCCAATCTGTCCACGCCGAACATCGATTCACTTGCGCGGGAAGGCGTGACTTTGAACAATTTCTACGTCTGCGCGGTTTGTGCGCCAACACGAGCTGAGTTTTTAACCGGAAGGTACCATTTGCGCACGGGAGTGAGTGGTGTCAGTCGAGGGGAGGGTCGATTGAACCCGGAGGAAACGACGCTTGCCGATGTGTTCCAATCCGCCGGTTATGCCACCGGGGCCTTTGGAAAATGGCATAATGGCACACAGTCGCCTTATCACCCGAAGGATCGCGGGTTCGATGAGTTTTATGGTTTTACCTCCGGGCACTGGGGACATTACTTCAGTCCGCCACTGGATCACAATGGAGCTCGGGTGCGGGGCAAGGGGTTTGTGATTGATGATTTCACAGATCACGCGCTGGAGTTTATCAGCGAAAACAAAGATCGACCTTTCCTTTGTTATCTTCCCTACAACACGCCTCATTCGCCGATGATGATCGATGACGCGTTTTATGATCCGTTCGCTGATGTTGATCCGGGAATGCGTCACCGTGATCCAGAGAAGGAGGACGTGATGATGACCCGCGCTGCGTTAGCTATGTGCGAGAACATTGATTGGAATGTCGGCCGGGTGTTGCAGCGATTGGACGAATTGCAATTGAGGGACAATACCATCGTGATTTATTTCTCGGACAACGGTCCAAATTCCTGGCGATGGAACGGGGATATGAAGGGGAAAAAAGGAGCCGTGGATGAAGGCGGAGTGAGATCTCCTTTTTTCCTGCGTTGGCCTGAAAAAATTGCCGGTGGAAGGATGGTTGAACAGGTTTCCGGAGCCATTGATTTGTTGCCGACCTTGGCTCAGTTGGCGGGGATTTCGCTCGAATCCCGATTTCCATTGGATGGACGCAGTGTGGCTGATCTGCTTGTTGGAAAGAGGACGGAATTGGAACCGCGCTTGTTGTTCAGTGAATGGCAAAAGAAAGCAAGCGTGCGGTCCGAACGATTTCGTCTTGATCAGACCGGGCAATTGTTCGACATCGAAAACGATCGTGGGCAAACCGATGATGTGTCTGCGGATTATCCTGAAACTGCTTCCCAATTAGCCGAAGCATTGAAAGCACATACTGCCGAGATGAAGCAGGCCTTTGAACCCTTCAGGAATCGTCCTTTCACGGTTGGATTCGGTCCTCGTACTGTGCTGCCAGCTCGCGACGGGGTGGAACACGGTGCCATCACACGTAGCGCCCGGGCGCCCAACAACTCCTTTTTCGAAAACTGGACCAGTGAGGACGATTCCATTACCTGGGATGTGGATGTGGTGCGGCCTGGGCAATATCGTGCCGTTGTTTATTTTACTTGTGGCAAAGAGGACGTAGGGGTGCTTGTTCGGCTGGCGGTGGATGGTGCGGATTCGTTTGCAGAAGCGCGTGTGGAGGAAGTGTTTGATCCGCCGCTATACGACAAATCCAAGGAGCGGGTCGAGCAATCTCATTACTTCGTGAAGGATTTTAAACCGCTCCACCTCGGGAACCTGAACTTGAAACAAGGACGCGCAATGCTGCGATTGACTGTGCCTGAGATGGTGGGGAAAGAGGCCATTGATGTGCATTCCATCGAACTCACCAGAGTCGCCAGTGAAATCAATCCACCCAACTCACCTGCTCAGGATAAAGTAACCGCCATCGTAGGGGCACGTTTGATCGACGGGAATGGCGACTCAGCAAACGATATTGGTGATTTGAGCAAGTGAGCGCTGTGATGTTGAACGGGATTTGGGTGGATATGCCTTCCCGTTGATTCGGGTTGAACTGGAGTAAGGTGATGACGGAATTAAACTCGCACAACGTGTGCGAGTTTTACGGATTAGGCTTATAAGTTGGAAACAGACATGCGTGTTCCAAGGCCATAGCACCATTTTGGACTGCGGTAGCTCGATACCGCTTTGGATACCTTAGGGAAACGTTCTGGCATCCCCACTCCTCTAGATCTTTTCATTGCCCGAAGCTCTGAGTACACACGTGCGAATCGGTGATAGAGGCCATTTGGCGTGAAGAGTATTGATCGTGAATGGGGATCGTATCCAAAGCTCCGTCGAGCCGGAGCATTCCAAAGGGCGCTTGACTGTTGGTCGCTTTTCTTGGATTCGATTGGCGGCAATTTGCATGCTGGTTTCGAGATCCCATGCTTGAAAAATGTCCTCAATGGTAATCTAATGGACTGCATGAATCGCAGGCAATTTATCACGACCGCAACCATGGCCACGTCGGCTTTTGCCGTTCAAGGGCTTGCCGCACAGGCTCCTCATATTGCGTCCAATGTTTACCCGTGGATGACTTTCGCTCGACGGAATGACCGAAACTGGACCGAGCAGGGGCCTGAGGGGATTGGCGCTGTGGCGTCAACGGGCGTGCACGGATTTGAACCTATCGGCGATTCGCCTGATCAGATCCGGAAGCTGGCGGCCTCGCTCGAGGACAATGGATTGGAGATGCGTTCGCTTTATGTGAACAGCAAGTTGCATGAAGCGAAGGAAGCCGAAGCGTCCATTGATTTGGTGTTGGCCATTGCATCGGAAGCCTCCAAGGCAGGGGCAAAGATTGTGGTGACAAATCCGAGCCCGATCCGATGGGGCGGACCCGAAAACAAGAACGATCTTCAATTACATACCCAGGCCACTGCACTCGATCATCTAGGAGCACGGCTGCGCGAGCGTGGGATGATCCTGGCTTACCATAATCATGACGCCGAACTGCGTGAAGGAGCCCGTGAATTTCATCACATGCTGACGGCGACCGACCCGGCCAATGTCAAACTCTGTCTCGATGCCCACTGGGTATACAGAGGATGCGGTAATTCTCAGATCGCGTTGTTTGATGCGGTCGAGCATTACCATGAACGGATCGTGGAACTCCATCTGCGACAGTCCGAAAGAGGCATCTGGACCGAGGTGTTCAAAATGGACGGTGACATTGATTATCGACGTTTGTTTGATCAATTGGAAAGTTGGAGCATCAGTCCTCACCTGGTATTGGAGCAGGCGATCGAGAATGAGACTCCAGATAGTATGACAGCCGTCGAAGCCCATGTTCGAAGTCGTGAAAACCTGCTCGCCGCTCTCTGATATGTTGGCTCGGTTTGGTATCCTATGCTGGATCGTATTGCAGGCTTTCTGCTTGCGGGGGGCGGCCGATGCTTCTCGACCCAATATACTACTCCTGTTTGCGGATGATTTGGGTTACGAGACTTTGGGTAGTTACGGTGGCTTGGATTATGTGACGCCTCATCTGGACCGGTTTGCGGAGCGTTCGATTCGATTTACACGAGCCTATACCAGTCCCGTTTGCACGCCGTCGCGGATGAGTTATTACACCGGTCGTTACACAGCGAACCACCGATATACCAAAGTGCTGCCTGTTCATTTGGGAACCCGGGAGGCTGTTTCCTTTGATGAGGATCCAAGCATCGCGCAGGTATTGCAATGTGGCGGATACGCGACTTCGGTCACGGGCAAGTGGCAATTGGCGACCTTGGAGTATCATCCAAATCATATCCGTGATGCGGGATTTGATTCGTGGTGTGTGTGGCAGATTTGGCGGAAAGGTGAAAAGACCACAAGGTATTGGGATCCGTGTTTCAACCAGGATGGGAGCATCCGCCCGGATATTACCGATCGATTCGGACCTGATGTGCTGGCAGATTATGTCATCGAGCGCATGCGTCAGGCAAAGGCTGCGAATCAACCGTTTTACATACATCATAATATGTTGCTGCCTCATTGGCCCATCCTTCAGATGCCTTCGGATAAGTTAGCTGGCAGGGAGGCTTCGTTGAAGGAGATGGTGCGTTACATGGACGGGCTTTGTGGCCGTTTGATCGGCGCCGTAGATGATCTTGGATTGCGTGAAAATACCTGGATCATTTTCATGGGGGACAACGGAACCGATTCGAAAGAGCCACGGCAAACAAAAGCAGGACCAGTCACAGGTGGAAAACATCATTTGGTGGAAGCAGGCATGCATGTGCCTTTGATGATGGTTGGTCCGGGAAGTTTGCGCGGAGGAACGGTGATTGATGATCTGGTGGATATGGCCGATTTCTTTCCCACTTTGTGTGAACTGACGGGATTGTCTGTTCCGGCGTCCGCTCAATTGGATGGTATATCTTTCGCCCCTCGCTTGCTTGGGAAAACAGATCAACCGCATCGCCGATTTGTCACGGCGGGTATCAACGACGATCATTGTGTGTTTGATGGCGATTGGCGCCTACATCAAAAGGGCACTTTGTACGACTGCCGAGCGTTACCAGGGGAATCTATTGTAACTTCAGGGCATGAAGAGATCAGGGATCGGTTGGGGGGGCTACTTGATGGAATACTGGAAACACCTTAGCCGCGTCTGCGGTGGTGCGGATTCCCAATTGAATGATTACGACTTAGACATGGGTTTCACGTTGGGACAACTATGGACTGCGGTGGCTTGACACCGCTTTGGATACCGTTGCAAACCCTTTGGCATTCGATTAGCACGGAAATCTCTCGTCCCCTTAATGCGCAAATCACTTTGAGGGATGTAATGCGGCATGAGCTTTGTGGTGCTGACAGTGAATGTTCCCCGTATCCAGAGCTCCGACAAATCGGAAACACTCCATAGGCATCACTGTCAATTGTAAGAGACGGGGTGAGGGCTTCCTTGCTGAAAATGGATGATTCGATATACTTTCATCCAAAGAAACGGGTTTTATGAAATCTATTTATTTCCATTTCATTGGTTGCATGACCTTGTTGGTATTGGTTTCGTGGCACGAGGTGTACGGAGCAACTCCGCATCTCAAAATCTCCGACAATGGGCGGTTCCTGGAATACGCCGATGGTCAAAGGGCTGGTAAGGGATTTTTCTATCTGGGCGATACCGCTTGGGAATTGTTTCATCGTCTGAATCGGGAAGAGGCCTCTTCGTATCTTGTTAACCGGGCTAACAAGGGTTTTACGGTAATCCAGGCGGTTGCCTTGGCTGAGCTGGACGGTTTGAATGCACCCAATCCCTACGGTCATCGACCTTTCATTGAGAACGATCCCAGGCGTCCGGACGTAAAACAAGGTCCTCAGAATGATTATTGGGATCACGTGGATTACATCGTCGAAAAAGCGGCATCTCTTGATTTGTTCATCGGTATGCTTCCAACATGGGGGGACAAATGGCAGCCAAATGGTGGTAAAGGTCCATTGGTGTTTGATGAAGCTAATGCGCGTACCTATGGCCAGTGGTTGGGGGCACGTTACCGTGATCAACCGATCATCTGGATTTTGGGCGGGGATCGAAATATTTACACTGACTCCGAAAAACGCGTCATGGAATCCATGGCTCTTGGACTCAGGAAAGGCGATGAAGGAAATCACCTGATCACTTTCCATCCGCGTGGGCCCGGATTATCATCGGATTACTTTCATAACTCGGAATGGTTGGATTTCAATATGGTTCAATCTTCACATGCAGCAAGAGATCATGATAACGGGCTGTTCATCGAACATGATTACGCTCTCAATCCCGTCAAGCCGACACTGGACGGGGAACCGCGTTATGAATCCATTCCTGTCGGTTTTTATAATCGAGATGTCGCCCGCAATTTAAAGTTCGATGATTACGATGCGCGTCAGGCTGCCTACTGGGCATTGATGGCAGGGGCATGTGGGCATACCTACGGAAACGGAAACGTCTGGCAGATGTGGGATCGACAACACGCGTCCGTGCTTGGAGCCAGCATACCTTGGCATGAAGCCATCGATCATCCTGGTGCGTTTCAAATGAAGCACGTTCGAAAGCTTTTCGAATCCCGTCCATTTACCCGTCTTGCTCCGAAAGATGGTTTGGTTCTGGATGGACCGAACCGTGGAGTAGCCAAGGTGCGAGGGGTGGTGGCTGGTGATGGTTCGTTTGCGTTTGTTTATTCACCTCGCGGTGAGCAGTTCAGTGTGAATATGAATGAAATCGCCGGCGGCAAAATCCGGGCAAGTTGGTATGATCCGCGATATGGCACATCCGTGCTGATTCACACTGGAGATACGAAGGGTATTCAATCGTTCGTGCCTCCGAGTTCAGGGAGAGGGCAGGATTGGGTGCTTGTTTTGGACAATGCGGACCTTGATTGGGCTTTACCGGGGGAGTTTACGCTTTCGAAGCATTAACCTTCGTTGCACATCGAAAGATAAAGGATGTTCAGGTAGATTTCCAATGATGTTGGGATCTCGATGCGCCCGCTAGCGCCAGCTATGCGGGTGTGGTGTATTCGAGGACCGAAGGCTTCCCGAAACGGATGCGTGTTGGACTGCGGATACCATGAGGTTGCGTGTCGGGGACGACAGGTAGATCGTATCGTCTCGATGCGCCCGCTAGCGCCAGCTATGCGGATGGGGTGTATTCGAGGACCGAAGGCTTTCCGAAACGGAGGTGTGTTGGAATTCGGATGCCATAAGGTTGCGCGTCGGGGACGACACGCGTTACCTGGTTTTTTTTAAAGGCTTGCCCTTTTCTTCAGTTCTTGTTCGATGGCCTTTTTTTCGGCTGCGGCGTCGAAGTCAGGATTTTTTTCTGTTGGGACCGGGGCCTTGATATCCTTGCGCCATTGTTTCATTCGCTTGTGTAGTTCCTTTAATTTCTCCGGATGTCGCTTGGCCAGATTGGTTGTTTCACCGATGTCATCTTTCAAGTTGAAGAGTTCCAGATCGCCTGATTCAAAATATTCCAGGAGCTTCCAGTCCCCTTGACGAATGACGCCAACCGGTCGTGACCGGAACAGGGCGTCTCGTTGCTCGAATGCGCTCTTACCCCCGTAACTTTGAAGATAGGCGGGGAAATGCCAGAAAAGTGAACGAGGCTTCAGTTCGCCGCCTTGAAAGAGTGATACCAGGCTCAGTCCGTCCTGCGGTTGACCTTCGGCGGCTGTGGCACCGGTCATTTCCAGGAAGCTTGGGTAAAGGTCAACGCCAATGATCGGGGTGTTGGTTCGGCTGCCCGGTTTTACTTTGCCGGGCCATTTGATGAAAAACGGTTCGCGGATGCCGCCTTCATAGTAGGTGCCTTTGTAACCTTTCAGAGGATGCATGTCGGTTCCCGGCCCATATCCGCCGTTGTCAGAGAAGAACACGACGGCAGTCTTGTCAGTCAGTCCCAATTCATCAATCCGATCCACGATGTGTTTTACCCCGTCATCTACTGCCTGAATCATGGTGGCCATTTTGGCGTTGGAGTGGAGTTTGCCGGGTGTCTTGGCTTCGTATTTGGGGAGGAGATCTTTCTTGGCCTGGATGGGGGTGTGAACTGCAAAAAGCGTCAGGTAAAGGAACCATGGTTGATCTTTGTTTTCAGAAATGAAAGAGGCGGCACGATTGCAAATCGTCGTCGTAACGAATTCGTCCTTGGGGGCATCTTGCAGTCCGGGAACGTTGCCATGCGGTGGATAATACCCGCGAGGCGGACCTCCCGAGTGTGTCCCTCCGACATTTACATCAAAGCCATAAGGGATGGGGTCGTCGGACAGATGCCATTTGCCCATGGTGGCCGTTTTGTATCCGGCCTTCTGTATCCGGTGAGCCCAGGTTTGAATGTCTGTCCGCAGGGTGTCGGTGCCGGGAATGTGTTTGAGGCGGCGGTGTGCGGGCTTGCCGCGCGGTCCGGTGCCGACGTTGAAGATTTCATGGCGCGGCGTGTATTGTCCGCTCAGGAGGCATGCCCTTGCTGGAGCGCAGTTGGCCGCGCAAGAATAGGCCTGCGTGAAGATCATGCCCTCACCTGCCAGTCGGTCCAGAGTAGGAGTCTCATAAAAATCCGATCCCATGTAACTGGTGTCTTTCCACCCGAAATCATCGAGAAAGATGAACAGGATGTTGGGTTGATCACTTGTTTGCGCGGAAAGCGAGAGATTCATTAACAGACCCGCAAGGATCAGGAAGCAAAATGAGTTTTTCATGGTTTTCAGGTGGTAGATAAGCCCCATTTAAGGTGTTTCATCATCTGCCGTCAACGCAATGTGTCCAGGGGAACACTATCTTATTGTGGTGATTGGTGGAGAGCTTTTGCCAAGGCAATGAATTGTTCGAATTTGATGGCCTGGGCGCGGACCATGGGATCGAGATTGAGTTGGTCTTTGGCTGTTTCCAGAGCCTCGGGTTTCCAGCGTTGTTTGAGGAGTTTCCAGACGATTTTGCGGCGCTGGGAGAAGGCGAGTTTGACGAGTTGGACGTAGGTCTTGAGTTCGTTGTGGGTCAAGAGTGGTTCCGGATAGCGCTCGAGGGTGACGCAGGAGGATTCGACGTCGGGTTCGGGGAAGAAGCAGCCGGCCGGGATCTTGAATTTGTCGGAGGCTTTAAAGCGAGCCTGGAGGAGCAGCGTCATGACGCCGTAGGTCTTGGTGTTGTAGGGAGACACGATGCGGTCCACAACTTCTGACTGCAGGGTGGCGGTCATGCGTTTGGGTGGATGTTCGCTGAGCGCCAGTTCGATCAGGATGGGGGAACCGACTGAGTAGGGGAGGTTCGCCGCCAGTTTCCAGTTGCTCCAGTTCTGGGGCTCCTTTTTTAACCACGCCAATGCGTCGATGTGTTTGAGTGTGAAATTGGGTTCATTTTCGAACAAGACTTCGAGGGCTTCGACGAGGCGCTTGTCAATTTCGATCGAGGTAACCTTTGCTTGTCGGTTCAATAGCTCGCGCGTCAGAGGGCCAAGGCCGGGACCAATCTCAAGGATTTGCTCGTCGGGTTGGATGTCGGCGGCATCGGCGATGCGTTTGATCTGGTTTTGATCGTGCAGAAAGTTTTGTCCAAGGGATTTGGTCAGGAGAATGTTTCGATCTGACAGTATGGATTTGATCTCGCTCAGTTTCATGGCTGAATCACTTTCCGAAATGTTTTCAACAGCTTTTGTGTTGCCTGGTTCATTTCTTTTTCCGAGATGATCAATGGAGGGGAGATGCCGAGGACCTCTCCGTGATCACCTTCGGGTAAAACAATGACTCCGTTCTGCAGTAATTCGCTGGTCCACCGTATGACGGTGTCCCCATCGGGCCGGTTGTGTTTGTCGCGCACTTCCAGTCCCAACATCAACCCTCTTCCGCGTGGCATGACCCGGTCTTGCCAGGGGGCAAAGGTGTCTTTCAACAGACGCAGCCAGGCCTTGCCTTTGCGTTGAGCTGCTTGAGCCAGTTTGTTTGATTTTAATTGTTTCAGTTGAGCCAGTGCCATGGCGCAACCTACCGGGTGTCCAAGATAGGTGCTGGTGTGGATGGCTTCTCCTTGTGAAGGGGGCCAGGCTGCATCCATGAGGTTTGATTCTCCGATACAGGCCGACATGGGGAAGCCTCCGGTCAATGCTTTGCCGACACAGATGAGGTCCGGAAGGACAGTATCGTTTTCGCAGGCGAACCATTTCCCGGTGCGTCCGAAGCCGGTGTAAATTTCATCGAGGATCAGGCAAACCTCGTGTCTGTCGCAGAGTTGACGTAACTGCTTTAAGAAACCATCGGGTGGAATGTTCAATCCGCCTCGTGATTGGATGGGTTCCAGGATAATGGCACCGATCGGTTTCTTTTTCAGTATCGATTCGATGGCCGTGAGTGATTTGGCAGCTTCGGGTTCATCCGTGGGGAAAGGTGCAAAGTGGCCGAATTGTTTTAATTGGCTCAGAAATCCGCCTCGAAAATGTTTGCGATGTGTGACGGAAAGAGCCCCGTAGCCAAGTCCGTGGTAGCCGCTTTTAAAGGCAACGACACCCTGTTTGCCGGTGGCCAGGTGTGCGGTTTTCAGGGCGGATTCCACGGCTTCGAACCCGGAATTGCAAAAGATGGTTTTGCCTTTGAGTGGTTTTCCTTGTGAGTTGGCTGAGGTCTTCGACCAGCGTTCAAAGGTCCAGCGGCTGAGTTCTCGGGCGAGCTTGGCTTTACCTTCGTGCGGATGGACGTCGCCCATGGCATGCATCAAGGTACGCATTTGTTTGCTGCCTGCTTCCACGATCTCTTTGGGGGCGTGACCGCAGGCTGCCACTCCGAAAGCGGCGGTCAGGTCCAGATATCGTTTTCCTTCCGCGTCCCATACATGCATGCCTTTGGCTTTTTCCCAGACCACAGGCCAGGTTCCATCCTCCGACATGAAGGTGACGTTACGGGACTCATAGTCCTTCAGTTTTTGAAGGATCTTGTTGGTCCGTGTCTGGTGTGGGGATGGCATGGCAGTGATCAAACACCCTTGGCATCGGCTGGCCAGATGATTTTATGGAGCTGTGCCTGGAAACGCGCCGGGAGTGCGTCCTGCATCATCTGATCAATGAGTTCCTGTCGGGAGATCAATGCTTCGGGTTTGGGAGCGGGTTTCAAGTTGGGATCCTGTTGGGATGCGGTCAAAGGTGCGCACCAGGATATCAGGAGTTCACAGCGTTCGTTCAAATGCCATTTCTCTATCTGTGTTTTACACCATCGATAATCTTCATGGGTGGCAATGACGAACTTGATCTCGTCCTGCGCGGTGAGGTGTTCCATGTTCTCCCAACGCATGCGATCCGATTCACCGCTGCCGGGGCATTTGAGATCCATGATGCGGTGGCTGCGTGGATCGAGTTTTTGGATGTCATGCGCGCCGCTTGTTTCGGTCAATACGGTATATCCCAGGTCACACAGCCTGGATACGAGTGTTGGACTTTCTTTTTGAAGCAGCGGTTCCCCGCCGGTCAGCTCAATCAGTGGCAGTGTTTGACCTTGCTTTCCTTTTTGTTCGAAGGGTCGTGCCATGTCTTGAACGGTTTGGAGGATGGCGTCGAGGGACATGGACTGGCCTCCTTTGAACGCGTAAGCGGTGTCGCAATAGGAGCAACGCAGATCACATCCGGTCAGGCGTATGAAAATACAGGGCAGACCGGCGAAGGTGCTTTCGCCCTGGATGCTCAGGTAGATTTCGTGGACCAATAAATTGCCGCTCATCTTCGGGGGGGGGCGATTACTTGCTTGCCTGAGCCAATTTTTCCCAGAGAAGTGCGCTCATCTTCATTCCTTTTCGGAATGCGGTCAGGCTCATTTTCTCATTGGGGGAATGGGCGTTGTCGTCCGGCAGCCCAAGGCCCAGCAGGAGTGTGTCTGCTTTGAGGACGCGTTTGAATTCGGTGACGATGGGGATCGAGCCTCCTTCACGCATCAATACGGGCGGGTATTGGAATGCTTCTTTCAAAGCATCGAGGGCGGCTCCGGCAAAAGGACCGTCTGGTGCGGTGACGTAGGCTTTGCCACTGTGTCCTTTTTCAAAGGACATTTTGACGGTTTTAGGGCAGAGCCGTTTGAGGTGCCTTTCGAGAAGCCTCAGGATTTTTTCAGGTTTTTGATCCGGCACCAATCGACAGGTGATCTTGGCTGAGGCCATGCTTGGAATGATGGTTTTACTGCCTTCTCCCTGATAACCGGATGTCAGACCGTTGATCTCCAGGGTTGGACGGGCGGAGCGACGTTCGACGGTATTGAAATTGCGTTCGCCGAACAATTCACGCACACCCAGGTCGCGGGCGAGTTTGGTGTCCTTGTGCGGGAAGCGTTTGGCCTGGTCACGTTCCAGTTTACTGAGAGGAGCGACATCATCATAAAATCCCGGGACGGTGATGCGACCATCGGCGTCTCTCAATTGGGCCAACATCTGGCATAGAACCATGGCGGGATTGTCCACCGCACCTCCGTAGATGCCCGAATGCAGATCGCGGTTGGGACCGGTCAGGGTGATCTCGCAGGCGGCCACGCCCCGGAGCCCATAGGTCAGTGCCGGATGTTTCAGGTCGGGCATGCCATTGTCGGATACCACAATGGCCGCTACATCCAGTTCCGGTTTCAATTTCTCCAAAGCCGGGGTGAGTGATTCGCTGCCGACTTCTTCTTCGCCTTCGATGAGGAAGGTAATGTCGCAGGGCAATTCCGTGCCGGTTTTCAGGTAGGATTCGACCGCTTTCAAATGGACGAAGTGTTGTCCCTTGTTGTCGGTGGCCCCGCGCGCGAACAGGTTGTCACCTTCAATACGTGGTTCGAATGGTTGGGATGTCCAGAGGTTCAGTGGTTCGGGGGGCTGAACGTCGTAATGCCCATAGACCATGAAGTGAGGTTTCTTGGATTTGCCTTTGCGCGGCGTCTTGGCCAGGACGATGGGATGGCCGCTGGTTTTGATGACGCGCGTTTTGAGTCCAATGGATTTGCAATGGTTCGCAAGCCAGGTGGCAGCGTTTTTGACGTCCTTATTGTGGGTGGATTGCGCGGACACACTGGGGATTCGTAAGAAATCCTTCAGTTCCTCGAGAAATTGATCCTGGTGATCTTCCAAATATTGAATGCATTCCTTCGACATGGCATTGAACCTACAGACAGGCTTGTCGGAATGCCAACGGAAAAACGGGCGGGATGCAGGGTTGTAGGGTAGATTGTGGATTGAGTAAGGGGTAGTGAATTTGATTTTTTGACAGGATGAACAGGATGCACAGGATTTACTTACATATTGGAATTTAGGGGAGTGGATTTGCTTGAATCATTTTTTCTGCGACTTGCGTTTGGGATGATGGGGGTTATGGTGGGCGTTTATGAGTATTGTGACCAAGACTGGGGACGGGGGGCAGACGCGATTGATGTTTAATCATGAAACGGTCAAACATGATCCGCGTGTGGATGCTTATGGGGCGATTGACGAATTCAATGCGGCCCTGGGGGTGGTGCGTGGACACGGAGCCACGCCCATTGAACTAAAGGAGCGCGTGTTGAAGGTGCAAAAGGATTTGATCGGGGTGATGGGGGAGGTGTCCACGCCAAGCGACTCCGTTGAAAAATATCGATCCGCCGGATATGCCTGCTTATCGGATTCAGACGTGGCTGAGGTGGAAAAGCGGATCGAAACGCTTGAGGAACAGCTTGGGCCTTTCAATGACTGGTGTCTTCCGGGAGGTTCTGAGGCGGGGTCTTTGGCCGACTGGGCCAGGACTGTTTGCCGGCGTGCCGAACGATCGGTTTGTCATTTGCATGCTCAGGAGCCGTTCTCGAACCAATCGATCATCGTCTATTTGAATCGCCTGAGTGATTGGCTATGGTTGGAAGCCCGTGCCTTGGATCGCGCATGATGTATCAGTCGGCACTATTCGATCTGGACGGCACACTCACCAACCCTTTTCTGGGCATTACTCGCTGCATCCAACACGCATTAAGAGAGCTGGACCGTCCTGTGCCTCATGCGGATGAACTCAAGTGGTGTATCGGACCTCCTTTACTGCCCAGTTTCAGAATCTTGTTGGGTGACGAGCACTCTCATTTGGCGGAACAGGCATTGGTCAAGTATCGAGAACGTTTCGCAACGGTTGGATTGCTCGAGAATGAACTGTACCCCGATATCAAGGAAACCCTTGCTCCTCTCAAAGACTCGGGATGTAAATTGTTTTTGGCAACGGCCAAGCCGATTGTTTTCGCCCGCAGAATCATGCAGCATTTTGAGTTGACCGGTTTTTTTGAAGGATTGTATGGCAGCGAACTGGACGGCACGAGGTCCAATAAAGCCGATCTGATTCAATACATCCTCGAAGAACGTAGCATCAGTCCAGAGACCGCTGTGATGGTAGGTGACCGTGATCAGGACGTTACGGGTGCAATCGCTAACCATCTGGATTGCATCGGTGTATTGTGGGGTTATGGTGGTCGGGAAGAGTTGGAAACGGCTGGAGCCTCGAGATGGGTGCATCGTCCCTCGGAGTTGACAGAGATCATTGGGCTCAGGTGATCCTGTTTTCTTTATTCAAGTGTGAAACATTACAAGTGAAATTTTTGATATGATGAAATTGTGCTGGATCCATGATGATTCGGAGCAGGCGCGGGAGCAATATGGTTTCCTCACGCAAACGTGTGGCTACATTGATTTTGAATCGCGGGGGCGTTTGTGTCTTGCTGGCAAGGATCGAAAGGCCTTTTTACATGGGCAGGTTACCCAGGACGTTAAGAATCTTGCTGCCGGGACCGGTACATTCTCCGCATTGGCCGATGGGAAGGGTAAAATCCAGGCCGACCTGAATATTTACTGCCTGACCGATGAACTGTTGCTGGATTTTAACGTTGGTTTAATCGATATGGTTAAGGAACGTTTGGAACGATATCTCGTTTCTGAAGATGTGGACATCATCGACCCTTCAGAATTTTACACCATGGTCAGTCTCCAGGGGCCGCAGGCGGTTAAGGTGCTGCAAAATGTGTTTCCCAATGTTTCCCTGCCGACGGATGCATGGAGCTTTCTGGAAGTTTCCTGCGGCGATGATGGAGGCATCTATGTTTGCCATCGACCTCGATGTGGTTTGGCGGGATTCGATCTGTTCATTCCAAAGGCCATTTCGTCTGAATGGTCGGAGACATTGAAATCGGCTGTTCGCACGCTTGGGGGAGGGGTGGTAGAGGACACTGCATTACGTATGGCGGGTATCGAGACAGGTGTTCCGATGATGGGGAACGACATGTGCGATGATATTTTGGTGCAGGAAACCGGGCTGGAAACGCAAGCCGTTAGCTATCAAAAGGGTTGTTATATTGGTCAGGAAGTGATTTCACGCATTCGGACGATGGGAAAAGTCAATAAGGCGCTGCGACGTCTTGAATTCGAGACGTTTCCTCAGTTGGAAGACGGGATGGAATTATCTATCATGTCCGGTGATCAAGTGGCCGGTTTTGTGACGAGTGCTGCAGTGGTTCCCGTCGGTCCGTCTCGTGTGTCAGGCCTTGGATATATCAAACGAGCTTTTCTGGAATCGAATGAACCATTGACTTGCAAAGACCTTTCCGGAAGCGAGATACCGGTCAAAGTCATGGGGCTTCCTTCAGCACTTGGATTTCCGGCCTGACCGGTTCACTGACACCTTTCGGTCAAAATCCCCATTCAATGGCTTGCCAATAGCGGTTTTTTTCCTCCAAGATGGGGCCTTTGGTCATGTTAACGGATCGACAGTGGTTTTTTTGCGCCATTCTGATGTATGGAGTGAGCGTTATTTATTCGGTCTTCCTTTGGCGGAAAGGTTTTCGCAAGGATGATTGGGTAAACTATGTACTTCTCCTGGCCGGGTTCGTGATGCATACCACCGCCTTGATGTTGCGCGGTTTTTCTTTCAATCGGTGCCCTGTGAACAATCTTTTCGAGGCCACCATGTTTGTGGATTGGTCAGCGGTGGGGGTTTATCTGGTTCTCGGGCTGATTCCCAAGATTCGTTTTCTTGGGGCCTTTGCTTCTCCAATCTTTTTCTTTCTGGGGATCTATGCCCTGATGCCTGGACTGGATCATCACGATCCGGACGGTGAAATCACCAAGAATTGGGCGGTCAGCCTTCATGCTGTGCTGATCCTGGTTTCCTATGGGTCCTTTGGATTGTGCGCTGTGGCGTCCTGCATGTATTTGATCCAGGAACGTCATTTGAAGAAGCATAACATCTCCGCCATTCTGTCGGTGCTGCCACCCATTCAACGACTTGAAGCAGTTGCCGGAAAATTGCTGATCGGAGGGCTGGTTCTCTTGACGCTGGGGCTGGCTCTGGCTCCTTTGATCGTGAAGGACAAGGAGAATCTGGTGTTTTATGAAGATGCCAAAATACTGTGGTCAATGCTTGTGTGGGCGGCCTATGCCGTGATCGTCGCGGCCCGATGGAAATGGCATTTTGGTGGCAAGCGTCTGGCCTGGTGCCTGATTGCCGGATTCATCTTTTTGATACTCACTTTTTCCGCAACGAACATGATGTCGGACCTGCATCGTTAAATGAAGATTGAGCCTGAGAAGATGAGAAATGGAAATGTTCCAACGATGAAGGGAGGAGGCCGGTAATATGTCGATTATCGTTGTTGGTATCAGTCATCATTCGTCATCGGTTTCTGTCCGTGAACGTTTTGCTTTTGCCGAATCCGAAATTGATGATGTGTTACGAAGCCTGACCGATCGAGGTTTGGCGCAGGAGAGTGTTTTGCTATCCACCTGTAACCGGGTGGAACTTTACGTTTCAACCCGTCTTCCCGCCACAGAGGCCCTGCATGCCATCAAGCAGTTCCTGATCGAGAACCGTCAGTATCAGGATGTGATCCAGGACGAGATTTATTGCCATGCCAATCCTTCCAGCGTGGAACATCTTTTCAGAGTGGCAAGCGGATTGGATTCGCTGGTGCTGGGGGAGACGGAGATCCTTGGTCAATTGAAGAAAGCCTATCACCTGGCCATGGAGATGAAATTTACCGGTGGTCGATTGAACAAAGTGTTCCAAAAGGCTTTCAATGTTGCCAAATACATACGATCCAACACGGGGATCCAACGGGGAAGCACTTCCGTGGGCTCGGTCGCCGTGGAATTGGCGGACAAGATTTTTGACGGGCTCAAAGGGCGGCGCGTGATGGTGATCGGAGCGGGGGATACCAGTGAGAAGACAGCTCGCTCGCTGCTTTCCCGTGGCGCTTCCGAAGTGGCGGTGACGAACCGGTCTTACGAACGTGCCGAGGAATTGGCCGGAAATCTGAATGGTCGCGCTGTGCCTTTTCAGGAATGGGAAGCCGAGTTTGAAGAATTGGACATCGTCATCAGCAGCACCTCGGCACCGACTTATGTGCTCGATCGCGCCCGGGTTGAGAAGCTCATTCGACCGCGCAAATCACGTCCGCTCTTGTTGATTGATATTGCCGTTCCAAGGGATATTGATCCCGAGATCAATGAACTGGACAATGTCTACGTCTACAACATTGACCACCTTCAGTCCATCGCTCAGGATTATCTGGAACAGCGGCAAAAGGAAATCGACACCTGCGAAGCATTTATCAAGGAAAAGGTGGAGGAAGTATTGGGATCACTCAACCCACCAGGGCATGCGGCCAAAGACGGTCCAATGATTCAGGCCGATGCGCGTGAAGCCGGTTGAGTCGCGGGCAGTTTGACTTTATGGGTTCGAATCGGAATTGACGAAAGAAACAATATCATGGGAGCAGCATCCACAGAGAGTGACAACGTCATCATTGCAACGCGCGGAAGCGCCTTGGCATTGGTTCAATCAAAATTTATTCAATCGGAATGCCAGCGTTTGTTCCCCGATCTGAGTTTTGAACTCAGCATCATGAAAACCACCGGGGATCATCTGCAGAAAGCCGCCGAAGCCGATGCTCACTCTCCGACGCTGCCCAAGGGATTATTCACCAAGGAACTGGAAACCGCCTTGTTGAGCGGCGAGGCCGACCTTGCGGTTCACAGCCTGAAAGATCTTCCAACTGAATTGCCGGAGGGACTTGAACTGGGATCTGTCACGGAGCGTGAGGATGTGCGTGAGGTGTTGATCTTCAAGAAAGCGCCCAAAGTTAATGAAGTGGCGAATCCGGGACAGTTCCTCCGCAGCAAAGCCTGTGTGGCGACCAACAGCCCACGACGCCAGGTTCAACTGAAGCAGTGGAACAAGGACCTGAAGGTCGTTCCCATGAGAGGCAACGTTCCAACGCGGTTGCGTAAACTGGCCGAGAATGAAGAGCTGGATGCAACGATCCTGGCCAAAGCCGGATTAAATCGTTTGGGTTATTCCATCGATGGGGACGGACGATTGGCGGGGAATGACGTTCCTGAAGGATTGTTCGCCGTCGTCATTGAGGTGAACCAAATGCTACCCTGTGTCGGGCAGGGGTGCCTGGGCATTGAGATCCGGGCAAACGATGATCGCATTCGCAAGATCATTCAGGCTCTCTCTCATGAACCCTCTACCATCGCCGCCACGGCCGAACGGGCATTTTTGAAGCACATGGGCGGTGGTTGCCAAACTCCATATGCCGCCTACGGAACTTTGGATGGCGAACGATTGAAACTGCTGGGACGTACGTTCCATGGCGGCGCCTGCCATGACGCCGAACTGGAAGGTCAGGCCGACCAGGCCGAAGCACTCGGAATCCAACTCGCGGAAGCCCTCAAGCCTTAACGCCCTTCCAGCCCGGATCACATCATGCTTCCCACATTGACAACGCTGTTTTGGGTGGGACTCGGCAGCGCCATCGGTGGTATGGGTCGATACGGCGTATCAGTTTGGGTGCAACGTCAGTTCCCGCATGAATTCCCCTGGGGAACCTTGACTGTCAATGTGGTCGGGTCTTTCGTGATTGGATTTCTGGCCATGCTGTCCGGAAATGAAGGCCATTGGATGAGCCATCCAAACGCCCAGCGGTTCTTCATTGTCGGCTTGCTCGGCGGGTTCACCACCTTCTCCTCCTTCAGTCTCCAAACTCTGCAACTCGCCCAACAGGGACACACCGGACTGGCAATCGGCAATGTCTTGTTGTCCGTGCTTTCATGCCTGCTGTTTGTGTGGGCGGGGGCAGGGGTGGCTGCCAAATACGTGTTGCGTTAAGTTGCCTGCTGGGTATGGTTTATGCTCTGGAACCATCATGCCAGGAATTATGGAATGCTACCGAATCAAACCCGAAAGAACTTTTACGCTTGAATCATTGGGAGAACAGCCAGATGAAGTTAATTCCTGTTCATCCTGTAAATCCTGTCTAAAAAAAGTTCCAATTCAAATCAACCGATCTCCTGTCACCTCGACGTTTCCACTCTCCTTCAGTTCTGCTTGATGTCGTGTTGCTCTACTTATTAGGATGCGCGCATGGCAAAGCGAAACTTGTTCATTGGTATAGATAGCGGAACTCAGTCCACCAAGGTTTTGGTGGTGGACGGGCGTTCCGGAAAAGTCGTGTCGGAAGCTTCCCAAGCCTATGGCTTGATCGAGGGATTGCCTCCCGGCGCCAAGGAACAACATCCCCATACCTGGCGCGAAGCTACTGAGAAATCGATCAAGAAAGCCCTTAAACTTGCAAAGGCTTCCAGGGATGAAGTCCGCGCCATTGGCATCAGCGGTCAGCAACATGGGTTCGTGCCTCTGGATAAATCCGGAGAAGTGATTCGCCCTGCCAAGCTCTGGTGCGATACCAGCACTTCGGCGGAGTGTGAGGAAATGACCGAAGCATTGGGCGGTGTGAAGTCCACGATCAAGGAAATCGGCAATGCCATCCTGCCCGGATTTACCGCTCCCAAAATACGTTGGCTCAAAAAGAATGAGCCCAAAAATTTCAAACGACTCAAAACCATTCTGCTGCCACACGATTATTTGAATCATTGGCTGACAGGACATGCCGTGATGGAATACGGGGACGCCAGTGGTACTGCCTTGCTGGACGTGCGCAAACGCGCCTGGTCCGACAAGGTGATGGCCACGATCGATGAAAAGGTGCCCGGTATGTTGCCTGAACTGATCTCCAGCGATCAACCGGCAGGCAATTTGCAATCTTCGACAGCCACCTCTCTCGGTCTCAATGAAGATGTCCTGGTCAGCGCCGGTGGCGGGGATAACATGATGGGAGCGATTGGTACTGGGAACACCCGCAGTGGTGTCGTCACCGCGAGCTTCGGTACAAGCGGAACCATTTATGCCTGCGCCGACAAACCCGTCGTCGACCCCAAAGGCGAAATCGCGGCTTTTTGTGATTCCACCAACCAATGGTTGCCTCTGCTTTGCACGATGAACGTCACCGTTGCCACCGAGTTGGTGCGATCCGAACTGGGATGGACTCACGATCAATATGCCAAAGCCGCAGCCAAAGTGCCTGCAGGTTCGGATGGTCTTCTTTTGTTGCCCTATCTTGAAGGGGAACGTACACCCAACTTGCCGGATGGAACCGGCGTCTGGATCGGCTACCGTCATCAGACCTCGTCCGCTGGTCACCGTGCGCGTGCCGCCATGGAAGGGGTGACCTTGGGAATGAACTACGGATTGAACCGACTGCGAACGCTCGGATTGAAACCAACTCAGATTCGGGCCACCGGCGGCGGGGCCAAATCCAAAGTCTGGCGACAAATCATGGCGGATGTGTTCAACGCGGAAGTGGTGACCCTGAAAGTGGCCGAAGGGGCCGCCTACGGAGCGGCCTTGCAGGCAATGTGGTGCTGGCGCAGGGAACGGGGCGAGACGATTTCCATTGGGGACATCACGGATCGTTTTGTGAAAGTCAACACCAGGGAAACAGCTCAACCCAACGAAAAACATGTGGCCACTTACGGGGCGTTACAGACCTTGCAAGACAAGACGGCGACTTCGTTGAAGAAAGTGTTCACCGACCATCGTTCCATTACGACCGGGTAAACACTGCTCCGTCTCTGGAGTGCGGTGTGCAGCACCGCTCTGGATACCTTGCGATAACGCAATGTGCATGGAGTTTTCTAAGATGATTCGAATGAGAGTTAGAGTTAAAATCTGTGGGATTACTTGCCTGGAGGATGCTGAAAACGCGGTGGCAAGCGGAGCCGATGCGCTGGGGTTCATGTTTTATCGTCCCAGCAAACGGTTCGTTGAGGTAGAGACCGCCGCCGCGATTTGTCAGGCACTGCCGCCCTGTGTGACCAGAGTGGGTGTTTTTGTGAATGCTGCACGCGAAGAAGTCGAGCAGACGCTGGAGGCTTGTGGTCTTGACCTCCTCCAATTCCATGGAGAGGAATCCCCGGAGGATTGTACCGGTTATCGCGTGAAAACCATGAAAGCATTGCGTGTTCACGATGCCGCCAGTCTGAGTTCCCTGAACGATTATCAGACCAATGCCTGGCTGGTGGACAGCTATCAACCGGGAGAGCGGGGCGGCACCGGGCATGCTTTTCAATGGGATGTGCTGAAATCCATCCGTCCCTATGCCAGACCGCTCTTTCTGGCCGGCGGTTTGAAACCGGACAACATTGAAGAAGCCATCCGATCCGTCCAGCCATTCGGGGTGGACGTATCCTCCGGAGTAGAATCCCAACCCGGTCGAAAATGCCCCGACAAAATGAGCGCTTTTATCCGGAACACCCTGAAAACCGTCGCGCCATAGCCACATTCAGTCCGACCAAGTTGCCGGAAACTGATTTATTATCCCATACGCAAAAGATCACAGCGGCGGTGGCCAGTTGCCTGCACTGCCCTGGTAGGGCACAAAGTCATCATACCTGCTCGCCCCTAGCTCTGCGAACTCTATTCCAAATCTCCTTTGTCATATCAAGTCTCCAGACTCCAGTAAGCAAGTAGCGAAAACGGGAACTCAACTGTGCTTCCTGCTCAACCCGTTCAATGAAGGCTGGGCCGTGGTAGGAAAGCAATGTCTCTAGAGGTCCTGCAGCAAGCAGAGACTCATCCTCCCTGGAAAGATCGCGCCGATAAATCTCCAGAATGGCAGCCCAAGCAATCTCTGGTGCGTCTGAACATGCGTCGAACATGGTCTTGTCGCACTCGAACCACTGCTTTACTACTTCATCGACGGTGAAAGTCTCCATGATAGGATAGTGGCCTACCGCAAAGATCACCTATGCGGATGGAGCGTCAGCGGAATCCGCATTAGGTGCATCGCCTTGTTCAATATCTGGATTGATTCGATCACAGGGAGATGGTTCGACAGCGGGTGCCTTATCGAGCAAATGGATCAATTGGTCGGTACTACCACGGGCAGCTCGACTTTGAACATACGAATCTGCATCCGCTACAGTTACCCGTTGAGAAAGAACAGCTGCAACGTAATCATCCACTGATACCCCATCCTCACGAGCGAAGTGCTCCACGCGGCTTCTAATCGATTCTGGAATATTGATATTCAACGTGCTCACATTCTCAATATACGTAGGAATTGGTTGGGTGTCACTATGGAAATACCGAAGGAATCGAGTCCGCGAAAGTCGCGAATATTATGGGTCACGATGTGGGAAGCCCCCGAAGCCAACGCGCACTCAAAAACGTGATCATCCTTGGGATCTGGTAGAAAGGGACGCCACCGGAAATAAATGTAAGCCTCTGTTGAAACGGCACAAAAAGAATTGATGAAAGAATCAATTTCTTCGTCTGTATAGCATGTCACCATGCCCGGCCGATGCAAGACATCGTCATATTCAAGAATCAACGCAGTCGACACAGCCGTCCGAGTCTTGCCACCTGCAAGAAAACGAATCAACTCATTGGATGCACCCAAACGAGCGCATCGCTGAAACCAACACATTGGAATCAAGAACGCAGATCACTGAAGCAGAATATTCACACTGAGCTGTAAATCAATGCTTCGATTTATTAGGACGATATGCTAACTCGGTCTAATTGGAAACATAGCCTCATCTACCATGATGATAGTGGCTTCGTTGTTTGGTTGGGAAATGTATGCCTTAGCGACAGCATTTGCGGTAGCCGCCACTTCCTCCGGGTCAGGACCAGACGCCTTAATTTCGATTAGATATGAGAGTTTGATAGGTGAAGCTGAAACCGAGACTGATTGAGGCACTGAATTCGTTCTGATGAACGCTTCGAAATCAGCAAATTGATCGGTAAAAAATGAGGTATCAACCGACTTATTGACATGGGAAACTTGCACGATTGAGATTGATTCATAAATTGGCGTCCCACATCCAAAAGTAATGAGGAATAAGGCGACAGCGATCCCCAAGCGCATCAGCACGCATGCCCTACGGCATAGTTTCGCCACCCACATGTTGGAGCACGGGATCAACATTCGTGTTTTGCTGGAAATGATGGGGCACGCGGATGGGAAGACCACAGAAATCTACACGCACGTCATGAAAAAGAACATCAAGCAGTGGACCAGTCCCTTGGATCGAATCATGGGAGGATGGTTTTTTTAGACAGGATTTACAGGATGCACAGGATTTCCCAAGGCAAGAGTAGTGTGCCCCACTCTTACTTGTGGCCTTTTCCAAAAATGCACGTCCAAGAATCAATCCTCCCACTTTAACCAAATGGTTTTCCCCGCCATCCTGTAAATCCTGTCTAAAAAGCAGAATGGGTCTGTATCCGGTCTCGAGCAGGGGGGAAAAGTGTAAAAGAGCAAAAAAAGTTCCAAATCATGGTTGACTCCGTTTCCGGGTTTGCTACTGTCCTCCCTCTTATTTTGGATTTGTAATGAAGACTTTTCTGCCAAAGATTGATGTAGACAAGCGCAAGTGGCACGTGGTTGATGCTGAGGATATTGTTCTCGGCCGTCTCGCGACCAAGGTTGCGGACGTCCTGCGTGGTAAGGATAAACCGACTTATACCCCGCATTTGGATGCCGGTGATTTCGTGGTGGTTATCAATGCCGAGAAGGTTAAATTGACCGGGAAAAAGGAAGATCAGAAGACCTATATGAGCTATTCCGGGTACTTCGGTGGCGAGCGTTATCGTTCGGTGCCCGAAGTGCGTGAGGCGCATCCTGATCGCCTGATCCTTCATGCGGTGAAGGGGATGCTTCCCAAGAACCGCTTGGGGCGCAAATTGTTGACCAAATTGAAAGTGTATCGTGGCACCGAACACCCGCACGATGCCCAGCAACCCGAGACTTTGAAGGTCTGATAACAGATCGACCGAACCTTTTTATTGAATTAGAACATGTCTGAGACCACTGATTATTTGGGAACTGGCCGTAGGAAGACCTCTGTTGCCCGCGTTCGTCTGGCAACCGGAACCGGCAAAGTGACCGTGAATGGCCGTAACATTGAGGATTACTTCCCAATGGAAATTCAGCGCAACGATGTGCTGCTTCCCTTGAACCTGACCGATACCACCAACAAACTGGATGTTCGCATCAATGTCTGTGGCGGGGGTATGACCGGACAGGCTGGGGCTGCACGCCATGGGATTTCCCGTGCCTTGCTTAACGTGGACCCTAACCTGCGTCCATTGCTGAAGTCCGCAGGGCTGCTGACACGCGATCCTCGTATGAAGGAGCGTAAGAAGTATGGTCAGCCCGGCGCACGCCGTCGCTTCCAATACAGCAAGCGCTAATCCTTTTTGTTCCATATCGGATTTCACAAGAGCCGTCGATTGTTCGACGGCTCTTTTTTGTGCTCACACGCGTCCCGATTGCATCGGGACTTAAGACACAAAGCCACTAAGAAAAGCGGATTCAAGTTTCAGGCAATTGCTCTGGTCTGGGGGGAGAAATAAGGCGTTGAGCTTGTTTCGTGTGTCCTGTAGGGTTTTCACAATCCCTCAAGACAGAGTCATGAAACATGCACAGATTTCCAGAGTCTGCGCCGGAGGCCGTATGGTTTTCGGGGCGTTTACATTGATCGAATTGCTGGTGGTGATCGCCATCATTGCCATCCTGGCCGGGATGTTGTTGCCTGCGCTTGGGCGCGCGAAGGAGAATGCCAAGCGGACCATGTGCCTCAATAATTCCCGTCAATTGGGGTTGGCGCATGTGATGTACGCCAGTGATCATGATGGCAAGTTTCCACCGAGAGTGCCGAATGATCGTTGGCCGACTCAGTTGCAGCCTTATTATCAGGATGTGACTTTGCTGCGATGTCCTTCCGACAAACGCAAGCAGGACCCGGATGTCACTGCGCGTCAGTTGAGGGAGCAGGATCCTGATCTCGCTTTTCGCAGTTGTATCATCAATGGTTGGAATGATTATTTTGCTCAATTCCTGGGCAATGGTTTGTCCATGGGGCAATTGGAAAACAAATCGGTTCCCGAGACGGCGATTCGTCAGCCTTCGATGACAATTGTGATGGGGGAGAAGAAGTCCGATTCAGATCATTTCTACATGGACTTTTTGGAAGGGCAGGGAAATGACGTGGACCAAATCGAGCGGGCGCGGCATTCTACAACTCAGAAAGACGGTCAAGCGGGAGGATCGGTCTATACCTTTGTGGATGGCCACGCCGAGTATATCAAATACCGTGGCGTGCTTTTCCCGCTCAATCTTTGGTCGGTCACCGATATGTTCCGGACCAACCGGGCGATGAGCAATTGATGTGGTTTGGGGGGGAGGCAATCCGCAGATTTACGCAGATTATTGACAGACTGTAGATTCCACTTTGGCGGCATTGTGTG